>Ga0272442_10000125_pt1 | contig 123277 bp, 185 predicted proteins | sample SSMForm2O_FD_200262 | JGI IMG/M metagenome (GOLD analysis project Ga0272442, IMG submission 200262) | Marine sediment archaeal communities from Little Sippewissett salt marsh, Falmouth, MA, United States - SSM-Form-2O | ecosystem: Environmental > Aquatic > Marine > Wetlands > Sediment ... | reverse complement strand
ATTCAACAGAACCAGAAACGGTCATTCTATATGTCAATGGAACAGAGGTTTACAGACAATCTGGGTTTACTGGCACAGGCGATATGGAGTCAGGATTTGGAGATATTTATATTGGTACAAGATATGGCATAACAGCAGGATTTGCTGGTTCAATTGATGATGTTAGATTATGGAATAGGTCATTATCACCAGATGAAATGTATGATGTATATGCAAATGTTACAAGAAAGGGTTGTCCAGATGTAAACTTTAATGTAGGAAATCCAGATGTTGATAGAGTAATTTATAAATTTTATGCAGAATTTGAAAATGGTACAGGAGGCACATGGAGTCAAGAATGGTTTGATGTTTTAGGAGATGCTAATCTGCCACCAAATACTGTAACAGCGATTGAACCAACTGTTAATAGTACATTATACGCAACAGATAATACAACTTTAGTAATGGAATGGCTTGGTGACCCTAACTACGATGATTGTTGGATGAATACAACTTTAGAAGATTTAGATGGCAACTTCATTACATGGTTTCAAAATAGAACAGTAACAGGTATGGAACAAAGAGCAACATTAATATATTCATATTATATTATACCATCTAATTATAGTTTAACAGCAGGAGGATTCCGATGGAATGTAACTATAACAGACAATCAATCTGCATCAACTACAACTATTTTATCTCCTTACTATATTACAGAATTAAATATAACAAATCCGTATCCACCAGATGAACAAGAGGGACTTTCAGTAAATATACCATATTTTTCAATTGATGTTAATCATTCATATGGGGAACCCTTCAATATAACTTGGACAGGAGCTAATGGTGAACCAGTATTCAATACATCATATTGTACATCAAATGGAACTTATTATGCTTATAATACATCTTGGGTAGTTAACTTTAGTGAAGAATATAGATGGGAAGTTCATGTAAATGAAACAGGTTCAACACATTGGCTTAATGAATCTTTTGTATTTGAAACAGAGGATAATGTATTTGATGATTGTGTTATACAACCAGGTTATACTAATAGTACTTATGGACATCCAGATTTTGACCAAAAACAAAATGAAAATAATTGGAGAAGTATATTTGGTCAATGGACACATTGTGGACCAACAGCACTTGCCAATTGTTTATGGTGGCTTGATTGTAAATACAATAACATAACTAAAAATTATAGATTACCAGATTGGACAGGAGAAGGTTCAAAAGACCCATCAAACGTAATACCTTTAATTGATTGGCTTGCAACTTATGTAAATACATCAACACCTATATTACCAAACCAAAATTCAGGAACATCAGCAACAAACATGACATTAGGAATATTGAACTTATTAAATGTTACTAATACAACCAATGCAGTTGACCTTAAAGTAGAAGGATACAAAATTGGTGATGTATGGGATGACCACAATGTAAGTTATTACAATATTACAAGTCAACTAGATAACAATAGTGATGTTATTTTACTTTTAGGATTTTGGTGTGAATATGGTCCAGCAATGTATGGTAGAATTGGTGGTCATTATGTATCAGTTGATGGTTATAATTCAGAACGGCCAGGACTTTTATTTGCAGACCCATATAAAGATTCAGCAGAAGAAGGATGTCCAGGTTGGGCTTCAACACACACACATGATTTATATGGTAATGGTTCACATAATTGGACACATAATGTAAGTTATGATTATTATGATATATCACCATCAACATTTAATCCACCTGGTTGGTGGGTAGTAGATAATTATACAAATGATATGGGCAATTTATCAGCAAATTGGTCAAGAGCAAATGATTATCCAGGAGCATATCCATGTTGCGACCCTGGAGGAATATGTTGGTGTAATGTTTGCACACAAGTATTAACAGTAATAGAAGCAGCATGGTATATACAAGATGGTAATACTTGCAACTTATCAGTGTCCAAAAAAGCATGGAATGGAACTGGTTGGGATGAATACTATGACAACCCAACAGTAGGAGAATACATTAATGTAAACTTTACTATTTACAATAATGGTTCAATGATTAAGAGTTTACAATTAATGGATTCATATAGAGATGCTTGGAAATATGTTCCAGGACATTCATATATAACATTTTCAGATGGAACATCATATGCAAGAGAACCAAATTATACAACAGAATGTTCTGGTTCAACTTGTTCAGAAGCAGAACACGGTTTCCTATATTGGTATTTAAATTATTCAGATGCAGGAATGCCTTTAATGCCAGGAGAATCAATTTGGCTCAACAGCACATGGATAGTAAATAATTCTCGTTATAGTGAAAACGATTTAGATGTTGATGCTTGTCTTTGTAATGATTCTTGTATGGATTGGATGTATGTAAATTGTTCATATGAATCAACAGCAAGATTAAATCCAATGTTTAACACATCAATTGATTGCTCTAATTGTCAAGATTCTGATGAAACTTCTGATTGGAATTTATCCGAACACGTCCACAGAAACTGCACTGACCGTGAATGTCTTGACCAGGGATGGATGGAGTATGAAACTGATTATACTCGTTGGTATCCATATGATACTGGCTTTGATGATTGGCAATGGGTTTATGAATATTATGATGCTAATGGAGAAGGAGGAGACTCAAATGGTTTATCATATACAATAGCAAATGATTCCTGTTCTAACCGTTCAATGTCAGCATTAAGAATGAGAATGTCTTATGATTGGCTTGGAGTTGGTGACTATGAGGAACCATCCATTGGAATTATTTATTCCTTTAGGAACAACACAAACTATGATATGATATTATATGGACACAATAAAACTTATCTCTTGTCAAAGTGGGGCGATTTATTGGTTAACACAGAAGATAGAACAACTGTTAACTTCCCAGGTCAGGCATATAACTATTATACATATGAATGGTGGTGCAATGATTCAATACATGGAGTAAATATAGAGCCAGAAATGTATGGAATTTGGGTAAAAACTATATACAATGAACATTGTGGAACATTACAATCAAAAGCATGGAATATTTCATATGGTGGTTTTGATATGTGTGAAGAATGTTCAGGTTGGATAGTAAACATAAACAATCATAGTTATTTCCGCCACGATGAAGCAAGAGGATTTGGTTTAGTAATTTGGAATCCAGAAAATAAAAATAGTTCTGATTTATTATTTTATGCTGATTTTGATAATATTGATATGTGGCGCCTAAACTATAGTTTTGATGAAAAAGCAAATCAAACACAAATAGACAATCATATATATCATACGGGTGTTCCTCTAATGTATTTTCCACAATTTGATTCAGAAGATTGGGCATATGATTATGTAGATTGGTATTATAATTGTTATACAGAATATTTTGATGGTAACATATCAATAGAAGACTACAGAGATTGTTCATATTGCTTTTATCAAAACATATCAAAGAAATTTAATTTAGAATCAAGAGCATTTTATCCACCAATAGATTGTGGTGCACCATATCAACAGAACGACCAAAACGACTCAATATACTACTATACAGGAATAGTAACCAATATGCTGGAAGAAGGATATTTAGATTTTAATAATAGTTTAGTAGTAGAAATACAAGATGCCTCTGATGGTTATTCTGATTTATATGATGGAGCAATAGTTGGAATAGATATAGACAACAATCTCCAATGGGACGATAATGACTTTATGTTTGTATGGTATAATCTAACAGATGGAACAAACTTTTCTATTTACAAAGGAACAGAAGTTTGGAAGATAGGACAAGCAGGAGTTACTGATTGTGATGTTTACTTTAAAACAGATATGGCTGATTGTCCATTTGATTGGAAACTTAATTATTTATTTGGTTTAGATAATTCTTTACCAGCATTACATAGATATAGTAATCATAGAATTTATTATTTAAGAATACCATTATATCACTTAATAAAATCAAATGGCTCAATGCTCAATATAAATGATACATTTGGTCTCCATGTTCAAACAATAAATGCAAATTGGGCAAACTTTTGGAATGCTCCAGATGGTGCACCAATTTGGGAGAATTGGAATGAATCTGGTTGCACTAATTATTCAGGATTAACAGGTAATACACCAGATAATATTTATAATAATTTTAATTCATATCTTAATTTATCAAGCATATATGAAATAAATTCATTTAGGGATGGAGATTTTTGGAATGGAACAACTGGTCTTACAAATCATCAATACTGGGCACATGGTCGCATTGGATACGAAACAGGATATATGAATGAAGAATGGGAATTTTATATTCAAAAAACAGCCAATATATCAAATGTTGAAAATATAACACAAAATAATTCAGTAAATTATACAATAACAGTATGTAATAATGGAACTTTAAATGCAACAAATATCAAAGTAAATGATACATTACCACCAGGTGTTGTTCTTATTGATTGTTCATTACCAACAGAAAATATTACAGGTGCAGATAGTAATTGGACATTTAATATTTCAAGATGGTTTAATGGAACAACTTGTGTGTCTTTTAACATAACAGTCAATTTTACAGTAGGTTGTGGAACAAATGGTTCAACTATAACAAACTTTGCAAGAGTTTATGCTGATGAGCCAGGAATTGATACTGATACTGCTGATGTAATTTATGGAACAAATACAGCACCACAAATTGTTTGGCAGTATCCTGTAGATACATCATTAACAACACCCTTGTTGTTAACAAATATTACTGTAGTAATATCAGATGCAAATGCTGATAATATGGATGTTTATTTCTTTACCAACAAATCAGGTTGGGGAAATTCAACTGATACATGGACACCAGTTTGGAATGCAATTGGAACCAATACAACAGTAACAAATGGAACTTATGTATGTAATCAAACATTTGAAAATGACCCATTACTTAATACAAGATGGCGTTGGGGTAATACATATTATTATTGGTGGGTTAATGTAACAGATGGTAAAACTTGGACAAATGAATCCTTCTGGTATAAAACAGGGGGTTCTAGATATGATGTTACTACAAGTGGAGACGTAGTCTTTGGTGATGCAGTAAGAGCATGGGATTACCGTGCTGGAACAAAACCATATAGAGGTATATATGATTTAGATGCGAGTGGTGATGTGACATTTACCGATGCAATTGCAATTTGGGACCACCGTACATAATAATTTAGACTCATAATATAATAAGAATTAAAAAAGGTGAAAGAAATGAAAAATAAAATCAATAAAAGATTGAAAGGAGCAAGCATGGCTTTGCTAATATTAATAAGCCTACTAATAGCAACAGTAACACCTGTAATATCAAGTGATAATAATTCAAAATATGAAACACAAGACCACGGTACTGCAGTAGTATCTTGGTCGCCTTCTTCAACGGATGTAGAATTAGGTGATAGTTTTAACCTTACTATGTATATAGATTCTGGAGCATGGACTTGTAGAGGTTTTACAATTAGAATTTTATTATTCAATTCTTCAGTTTTGGGAATGGCAAACATAACACCAGGAGGCTGGACAGGTTCATATTATAAATGGAATACATCATGGAGTCCTGGTATATGGGGAAGTGCAGACCAAAAAGATGGAGGTAAATTACATAATGATGTTGGAAACCTTACATATGTTACAGGAGGATACTTTGTTACAACAGTTACAGGAAATCATAGTGCATTGATTGTTAATATGACAGCAGAAGATGTAGGAGTTTTAAATGTTATAATACCATCAACAGCTCCATGGAATCCTGGACAAGCTGGTATAGAAATAACAGATATCATAAATGTATCATGGTATAATACATCAGTTACAATACACCCGCAACAAATATTAAGTATGAGTGCAACAGCATACAATTATACTGCCATAAATATAACCAACATGGTAAGAGGTAATGGTTCAGATAATGTTACCCTTTGTGGTAAAGCTGGTTCATATCCAACGGACCCAGAAGATGGAGTCCTTTATAATGGAACTAATACAACATATAACCATACTGGATTAAATCCCTGCACAACTTATTATTATAGAGCATGGGGTTGGAATGTAACATCAAGTGTTCACAGTGTTAATTATGTATCAACATATGCTACAACAAGTTGTTATACCAATTTCAGTTTTGCAGGCGTTACACCAACAAATAGTTCAGTAACATCAAATTGTACTTATAGCATACCAATAAACTTAACAGTAATCAATAGCAGAGGTAGAACATTTAGTTATTGGATAAATGCTTCAAATGGACAATCAACATCTGGTGCAGGCCAAGCAGCCAATACATCAGTTGGCAGAACTTTAACAGGTCTATCTCATAATACAAATTATCAATGGAATGTAACAGTAGCAGAAGTAACAGCAGGAAGTGGAGATTCATATACCCAAACTTATAACTTTACAACTGGAAGAGGTGGAGGTTCAGCAACAGTAGCATCAACACCCCTACCTGTAACAGGAAACTCCAGTGTTCCCGTCACTTTAAATTCATTATCAGTATTAGTTACAGATGCAGACAGTGACCCAATTAGAACTTGGTTCTTCTTATCTGGAACACTTGTAGGAACTGATACAGCAACTCCAACAGGACAAAGAGCAACAACAACATTTACAACAAACTTATATCCAAATACAACTTATTCATGGTATGTAATAACAAATGATTCTTGCCAAAACACAACTTCAGCAACTTGGACTTTTACAACTGATATTGCCAATGTATCAATAAACAAAGAATGGCACGTAGTTGATGCTACAAATCAAATAGTATCATATATCAATATATCAAATTGCGGTGAAATGAATTTAACTGATGTAAACATTACAGACACTTGGGATACCAATTTGGCATTTGGTGGAGCACATCCATGGAATGATTCTGGTAATTCTCATAGTTGGACAATACCATGGCTCAATTTAACTGGATATGATAATCATACTTGGAACATAACATTATATCTAAACTTATCTGGAGCAGTTGCCAATGGAACAACCTTTACAAATTCAGTCACAGCAACCGCTAACTACACTGTAAATAGAAGTTCAGCACCTGCATTAACAATGTGTTATTATGTATACAAAGAATCATATACAGAAATATTAGATTGGAATTCAACAAATATCAATTGGTCAATCAATGTAACCAACTGTGGTGATTTCTATCTGGATTGGATACAAATCAATGAAACATACTCTCCAAATTTAACATATCATTCAAGTAACATATCAGCAGGTTATAATGGAACAACATCAAATGTAACATTTAACATAACCCAATTAGCACCAGGTTCGTCGTTCCATTTATGGATATTGATGAACACATCATATGTAACAGGAGCACAGTTAGTAAATGGTTCAAAGATTTGGAACAATATAACAGCCAATTGTAATCAAACCACTGCAGACTTAACTGAGGATGTATATGTATACGCGGGAGCGGTAACAACATTTGTTAGAATACATTATACAACACAATTTACTGATGTTATTAGCATCACTAATTCAGTGTTCTTAATTATAGGTGCTGTAATGATAATTGCACTAATAATGGGCGTAATGTATATCTTCTACAGAAGCAGAGAAGGAGGATATGAATAGGGTAAAACTATTAAATATACCCTATTCCTTTAAATATAAAGAAATAAATTAATAAAAGGAGGTAAAATCAAATGGCAAAAAAAGTAAAATATCCAAAATTTAAAAAGAAGCTGTTCAAGAAAAAGAAATTTGCTACACCAGCAGAGACCAAAAAAGAAGCAAAACAAATAGCAAAGAATACATTGAAACCATACAAACCGAAACGTGGACCATATTCAGGTAAGTAGATAAAATGATTTGCCCAAAGTGCGGTAAACGTGCTACAAACCTTGTTACCGTTAGAGAAGACAATGGTAGAATGATAAGAGTATGTCGCAGATGTTATTATGCAATAAAAGGGTGGAGTTAAATGTCAAAAAAAGTATTGAAAAATGTAAAACCATATATTAACACTATTAGAGGTAAAGCATATTATTCCCATACAGAAATAGAAAATGAATATGGTAATTGGGACCAGCATTGGTCTGCCATGGCTGGAGAATTTGTAATACATGAAGGCAAAAAGCATCATGTATATAAGACGAGGTGGTAAAAATGTCAAAAACATACGAGACTTTTATGAGAAAGTTAAGAAAAGATATGATGAACAAAAAATATAGTTTTAGACAAGTTGATAGTGCATTGACAAATTGGTTAGAAAGACGAACAGGAAGCAATGTTAGAATTTCAAACTTAAAACCTGGAACATGGTATATAATGAGAGTAAGAACAATAGCACATCAAATGAATTATTCTAATCCTTATACATTAGTTTACTATCTTGGTTATGGTCCAGATACGGGATTTAATAAACCAAAACTTCATAAAGGAAAATTACCATCATTAAAAGAATTAGAAGAGAAAGATTGGTATGTTTGGTTAAAACAATATTCAGAAAGAGACAAAGGAACATTTATATTTGGTGCATATCCCTTTAGAGGGTCACTTTGTATTGCATCAGGTGCAATACCTATTTCATTTTACAAGTTTAACAATATTGGAACATTAAAAGAAGAATATCCAACAAATAATAATATTAGACGTATATGGTAGTTATGAGATAGATAAAGGAGGTATATAAAAATGAAAAAGGATGATTATTTAACATCTTTAAGAAATCCAAGAGCAAAAGAAGCATATATGTTTGGTCATAGAAATATATCAACAGATGGAGTAACATTTAGAAGATATTGTAATGACCAAATCAAAAGTATGAAAGTTGCAATAGATAGAAAATCTCGTGGTTCAACAGTAGAAGATGGATACTTTATGGAACACTTAAACAAACTTAAAGAGTTCTTTTTAGACCATGAGGTATATAAATAGGAGGTAAAAAATGGCAACATATGATGCGTCAGCAGCCGCTGGCCAAATATTTCCAATTGTAGGAGCTGGAATAGGATTAGGAATTCTTGCACACACAGCACGAGGAGTAACAGAAACAATGTTCCCAAGTCGGTATAGTCAAAAAAGTATGCGCCGACCAAGAACACAACGCTCTAGAACAAGAAAAAGAGCACCAAAATATCAACAACCATACAGATATAGAAGACCACAATATGGATATTGGAGGTAAAAATGAAACCAAGAAAATTTTTAGTGTTTAAAAGATATTCATATTACAACTATGCTAAAACTTATGATACACTTGAAGAAGCCAAAAAAAATAAAGTAGGACATATTTATAAACTTGTTGAGTAAAAATATGAAAACATACAAACCCCACATAGCACGAAATCCATTTATGCGAACTAAAGCCAGAATGATTACTAAAGAGGAAGTTGATAATGCGGTTCTTAAAAGAGCCAAAACCCACAAACAAATAGTACATGGCTCTTATGCACTAAAACAACAAATTGGAGAGTATGCAAGAGAACCTCATGACATTGATATCCTTACCAACAATCCTCGTCTTCACATGGATAAAATGGAAGACAAACTTGATGAGATGGCTGGGTATGATGCTTATTATGAACAAGTCATGCCAATCATTGGAACAGATGGAGAATATGTATACAAAGTAATCAAAAAAGTATATGGTCCAGACATTGATATTGTGGATTACTTTAAACCAAAAAAGGGAATTAAAACCCGCAAGATAAAAGGAGTTAAATATGAAGATTGGAGATATGCCAAAAAGATATTAATTGATATTGTCAATAATCCAGAATTAAGACATAGACATCAAAAGGCATATGAAGATTTAAGAAGAATTGAGGCTTATGAAAGGAGTTTGAAAAAATGAGAGCAAAAAGAAGAAATTTAAAGCAACATATATCAAAAAATAGCACTCGTTATAGTCCTCATACTCATAAAAAAGTTAAAGTTCCATCAACATTTTATAGAAAAAGGAGGAAATAAAATGCCAGAAGATAAAGGATATGAGGCTGGTCCAGAAGAAAGCCAAAAGATTGAAGACATAATTGCTCGTAGAGGAGAACCAGAAGAATCAATAGAAGAAGATGTAGAAGATTATGCTGAAGATGTAGAACTTGCCCAAAAAGTAGAAACACCAAGACCAGAAAAAAGATTTAAAGCAGAAGAACCAATCCTACTTTATATCCGCACTGGTATTGGAACTTACACAGTAGTTGATAATCAATTTGGTTCCCGTGTTGAAGCAACTCGGTTTGCTGAAGAAAATTATCCTGGTTCAAAATATAAAGTAATGACAGTATCACAGGCAGTCGCTGAAGGAGAAAAACAACAAAAAAGAATGGAAAAAATTCAACAGGCAAAAGAAAAGGCAAGAGAAAAACTTGCAGGCGCAAAACAAAGAATTACAACAGCAACGAAAAGAGAAGTCCAACCAAGAGTCAAAAGATATGCCAGAGCAGGATTAGAAGCATCTTATGATGTTGCCCGTTCTCATGGAATGACCCGTCCACAGATGGAACCAGAAATTCGTCAAGCATGGGGAGTAGAACAAAGAGCACCAATCAGAGAACCTGAAAGAGCACCACCACAACCAGCATATCAACAAAGAATGGGATTTAGACCACCACAAAGACCAAGAGGCGGAATTAACATACCACAACAACCAAGAATGAGATTAAATATACCACAGGGAGGAGGAGTATTTAGAAGTAGAAGATTAGCACCCGATTCTCCAGAATCGCCCTTTGCACCTCGTCCAATTAGAACATCTCCAGCATTTGCCAAAACAGGAATAAAACCAGTAAGACCATACAGAGCACCAGGAATTAGAGCTGGAGGATTACATAAAGCAGAAATGCATATGATTACATCACGTGGAATATCAACAGGAAGAAGACCTCCACCACAACCAGAACAAAATAAGAAAAGAAAGAAATCAAAAAGAAAGAAAAGGAGGAAATAAATGTCATATTCAAAAAAATTAAAAAGTGAGAAATATAAAGGAAAAACTATTACGTTTGATTCAATGCGAATGAGGGGGAGACAGTTTTTAGTTTTTGCTTATTATAAAGGCAAAGGTGTTGGTTATGGTGCTACAAAACCAATGGCATTTGAAAAAGCTAAAAAAACAATAGATAATTTTGGGAGGAAGTAGATGACAAAGAAAAGAAAAAAGAAAGGAATGAAATTATCAAAAATAAAGGCCAGACCTTTAAAATTTAAAAGTGCAAAGTTTTAAGGTGATATAAATGAAAGCAACAATCACAATAGAAATAGAAGGTTCCAAGCAAGAAATTGATTCTCTTACTAACAAGTTATCAAGATTTGTTGGTAGACAACCACAAAAGGTAAAACTACATCCAATAAAAGATATGTATCCAAGAGGATTTTCACCACAAAGGAGGTGGTAAAATGACACAATCAAAAAAGAGAAGACAAAAAACATGGTTAAGTGAGAAAAGATTAATATACGAAAATTCAAAAGAGTATAATCATTTGATATCTATTGGTTATACAAGAGACCAAGCAATCAAAAAACTTAAAAACAAACCTAAAGGAACAAGTGTTGATAAATTGAGAAAGAGAATTGATTTAGCTAAAAGTCAATTTGGTATAACAGGTGTAACTTTAAAAGGTATAACAAAATCAAAAGATGTTCTTGATTTTATCAAAACATTAGAAAAAAATGATATTATAGAACCATATAGAAAAGGTCAGGATGCCTTAGTATTTAAACATCCTAAAATTTGGACAAAATAAAACCATCGGAGGTGAATATATCTATGGTAGGACATAGAGCACTAACAAAAACCACAGCCAAAAAACAAGCCTGTGAAGCCCGTAAAAAAGGCTTTAAGGCAACTGTTTACAAAAAGAAAAAGGGCTGGGGTGTGTCTGTAACAAGAAAGTAAGATTTCACAAAGGGTTATGAATATACATAATCTTTATTTATAGCCCTTGTTACATTCACAAGAACAAAAAACAATTAGAATCATAATAAAATATATTAAGGACCAAGATACAATGAAGAAACCCAAGAACTTTAAGTTAAGAAGCAAACCCGCGTTTGAAAAGAAATACAGCTTTCATCCTAGAATATTCCTTAGAGAATTCCACGGTAAAAAATATCAATATGGCGGAGAATATCCTTTTAACAAAGTATTCCTTAATAAAGTAAAAAGAGTTATGAAAGAAAATGGGTATGATGTTCATTATCAAAAAGCAGATAATGGCAACATAGTTGTTTGGACTAGGAGGATATAAATGAAAACAAAACTAGAGAGGAGTTGTATTCCGAAAGGAAAAGAAAGATATGGAATGGAAGCAATAATTGATTTGAAAAATTGTAATGTAAAAAAATTTACAAGAGAATCAATAGAAGAATGGGTAAAAATACTATGTGACGAAAAAATAGATATGATTCGTGATAAACTTGTATGGTGGGATGATTTTGAAGTTCCAGAAGAAGACAAACAAAACCTACCACATACATCAGGTATATCTGGAGTTCAATTTATTTTAACAAGTAGTATAGTATTTCATACTTTAGATATGACAGGAGAAATTTATGTTAACATATTTTCTTGCAAAGATTTTGATGGTCAAGTTGCCATAGATTTTACCAAACAATGGTTTGAAGGTGAAATAAGAAAGCAACATGTAATTGACAGAGGCACTTACGCATGAAAGAATTCAATGGTGTATTCATAATACCAACTGGCATTGGTTGTAAAATAGGAGGCCATGCTGGTGATGCAACTCCAGCCGCAAAACTTATAGCATCTTGTTGTGATAATCTTTTAGTAAACCCAAATGTAGTTAATGCATCAGATATCAATGAAATGTCTGACAACATGTGGTATACAGAAGGAAGTATCATAGATAGATTTATGTGGGGATTAATTGATTTGTATTATCCACAAGCAAACAAAGTATTAGTTGTTGTAAATAAACCAGTACATTATGGAACAGTTAATTCAGTATCAGCCGCCCGAACAACAATTGGACTTAATGCAGAAATATTAGAGTTAGAAAAAGAATTTAAAATGATGGCAAAATTTGGAAAACATGGAGAGGCAACAGGTGATGTTTTTGGAGTGGAAGAATTAGCAGAACAAGTTAATGATTATGATTTTGATGCTCTTGCGTTACATACAGAAATAGAAATAGAAGATAGAGAAAAAGCTCTTAAGTATTTTAAGTCAGGAAAGGGTGTTAATCCAATAGGAGGAGTTGAAGCATTAGCATCAAAAATGGTTGCTGATTTAGTAAATAAACCGATAGCACATTCACCAATTGATACTTTTACTGAAGAAGAAGACCCAGAGATGTTTCATTTATTTGATGGTATAGCACATCCTCCATTAGCCGCAGAATATATATCAAATTATTATTTACAATGTATTTTAAAAGGACTTTGGAAAGCACCAAGAATATGTTTAGAAAAAGAAGGTCCAAGATTGAATGTTAGTGATATTGATTTTATGGTATCACCTTATGGTTGTATTGGTCAACCACATGAGGCTTGTTTAGAATTTGGTATTCCAGTAATAGTAGTAAAAGAAAATAGTTGCATATATAATAAATCAATCCCAAAAGAATTCATAGTAGTTGATACTTATTGGGAAGCAGCTGGATATATCAAATGTATGGATATTGGTATATCACCAGAATCAGTTAGAAGACCAATATTTGATACTACAGTATATAGAAGTGAAACTGAAGAAGAGGAAGAAGATGTTGAAAAGAAATAAATGGGGAGAACTTATTCAACCTGACGAAGAAGCATCTGACCAGGATATAGAAGAATATTATAGAGAAACAGGAACATATCCAGATTGGACATGGTATCAAGCATATACTCCTCAACAAGTAAAGGATAGATTTAGGAGGTAAATAAAATGAAATCATCATGGTATATAAATCCAAATAAAATTGAAAAAATTGAAGTAAAAAAAGTATATCATAATAAGGGTTCAGATTGGGCTGTATTAATCCATTATAATGAAAGAAACATTTTAGGAAATAAAATTGTAGAAGATTATGGATTATACAGAAATAAACAAGATGCTTTAAAAGCAATGAAAAGAATTAAAAAAGAATTAAAAAAGTGATATTATGCCAAGAAGAGGTTATGGAAGAAAAGATGGAAGTAAGCGCGGTTGGAAATCTGGTGGCAGAGGTAGAAATAAAACATCAAATTGCCGTCATCCTAAAAGGAGGAAATAGTATGCACAAACTAGGACATAAGAAAAAATTTAATGGTAAATATTATACGGCAATGGCATATAAAACAAGAAAGAATGATGCTAATAGAGATGCAAGACTATTAAGGAAAGCAGGTCAACTTGTAAGAGTTGTAAAAGAAGGGAATGAATATTATTTATATGTAAGATGATATTACTGATATTGTTATCCTTTGCATTTCTTCCTTATATTCCGAGTGCACTATTCCTTGCACATAAGATGTGGGGGTAAATGTTTTGGTCCAAATTTTTCTCCTCACCAACCTTCAATACCCCCACGCCTTCCCATATAACATATAAACAATAATACAGATTATATATTAAGGTTTTTGGATTATATAAAACATTATTGACTATTAAATTTTTAAAAACATTTAAATATCTAATATCATATTTGATAATGAAATGTCTATTAAATTATTTTTTCTTCGTTTAAAATTAAAAATTTATAAAGATTATTATAACAATATTAAGTTTTATAGAAAAAAGTATAAGTTAACACCAGAAATAGAACAAAGAATAGTTAATGATTCAAAAAGATATACAAAATCAAAGTTAGTAAATAAATACAATTTGGATAATATATATGTTGTTAATACAATTCTTTCAGAACATGGATGTACTGCTTCAAATTGTTTAAATCATTTACGTTCAAAACATTATAAGGGAAAAAGATATAATTACAAGGAACATCATCCTTGTTATATGTATAATAAAATAAAAGGAAAACATGATAATGTTACTAGAGTTTTTAAAATAGATAATACATATATACAACTTTGTTGGTATTGTGTTTCCAAACTTAATTTATTTTCAAATGAAATGCCTGAATGGTATAACGACGATAGTATAGATTTATTAAATGATTTAAATAATTATGTTAAACAAAATCCAAATTTAAAATTAACTATAACATTTTTTCCATCTAGTTGGTATATGTCGGGATACTTTTTTTCAAAGAAAAACAATAATAATATATTGTTTCAAAGTAAAAAAGAATTAAATTATTTACAAGAAATGGAACAAGATGATAATATTTTAAAATATGATAGAGGACCATCTATTCAATATATAGATTATTTTAATGGTAATAAAAAAAGAAAATATGAAGTTGATTTTAAAATTTTATATAAAAATAATGTTACTAAACTTGTTGAATGTAAACCTTTTAAATATATAATTTCAGGTAGAAGTAATAAGAAAGAGTCCATCATCCCCAAACTAGAAGCAGTAGAAAATTATTGTAAACATAAAGATTATATATTCGAATTTTGGGATTAATATATAAACTTTATAGAATTCCTTTTATCTGTTTATTATTGAATATATAATATGGATTACATTTTTATTTACTTCGTTTTATGAAATATTAGTTTATTTATAGTATGAAAAACATGGGGGTATGGGTTAAGAACATGGGAAGCAAATCAGTAACTATAGCAATTAGTATCCCATCTGAAATGTTTAGATGGTTAGAAAAACCAGAGAATAAAAAAAGAATCAATAGGTCTCGGGTTTTTCAGGATTCAGTAAATAAACTTATGAATCCAAAACCAAAAAAGGTTCATCCAATGTCCATACTTGTAATGATAATGGGAATGGCATTTGGAGTGGGATGTATAGTTGCGGCAATGACAATGTTTTTTAGTTTTTTATTTACAACAACATTGTTTTTGATTGGAGCAGTTGTATTATTAGCAGCCCTAGTAACAATGATAAAGGAAACAAAAAATTCAAGAGGAAGATATGCAAGTACCATACGCTGATGACATAGAAAAAGAAGTTGCAGTCACAGTAGCACAATTCGTGCTTAAACCTGATATACCAGAAGAAGAAAGAGCATATTTTCAACGTTTCTATGTGATGTTTTCGAAGATAGCAGCTTTGGGTAATATCAAAAGAGAAGATATATTATCATTTAAATTAACATTCAAAATGGTTGCTATATTATTAGAAAATGGTATATATGATTATGCACATGAGTTAATGGGTGACTTCCTTATGACACTTCAATTATCAAGGTCAGTAGAAGGATTTTGGACTTTGTATGGTCAGCGTGGAGTTGAAAGAACAGAACAAATTCAAAAATTAATGGATAGAACAAGAAGAAAAAAATCATTTAAAGAAAAAATATTTGGAAGTAAAAAAGAAGAAACACCTTCAGGAGACTATGGATTATAATGTATTTTGGAATGTTATATATTTTGATGCTTTTAGGAATAGTAATATCAAGCATATGTGGATTAATGCCTGTATCAGTCCAACTAATTATTCCTTTCTATTTTAGATTTCTTGCTTTTATGATAGGAGCACTGATGGCATTTATAGGAATAGTAATAGTATGGATTAGAGCAAGAAAAACAGGAGCTGCTCATCTTATAGCACCAGGTCGACCAGGGTTAATTAATTGGTTTTACATTTATGGTGATGGCGAAGTAAGAATAACACCAGGAATGCGTGCGGGAGAAGGTCAATTATATAATCCAGATTTAGATGCACAAATACCAGATGTAAAAACTTATAGCCTTTGTGACCATAAAATAAGATTTGTTCCAGAAGTAGTTGGACATGCAGTAGATATTGATTATGTATTATACGTAAACTTAATGGATTCAATGTATGGTTTTGAGAACATAAGAGAAGCAAGACAAGGCTTTGTTAATACATTATTAAAAAGAACAAAGGAAATATTCCCTAAAGAAAATGTATTAGTAAATGATGATTATGAAATTAAAGAAGATGGAACTATAGGTGAAATAAATGGGTCGTTTAAGAAAAAGATTGGAAAAATATCAACCTATTCAAAATATAAACCAACCAAATCAACAGCCTAATGATATTGAATATTATCCACCTGAACAATATCAGGAACAATATGAACAACAATATCAACAAACACCATTGGCACAAGAATATGATAGGTTGCAAGAAAGAGCAATAAAATATCAAAAGGATTTAGAAACTATAGAAGCAACTAATCCACATACTCTTTACAAAGATATAGTTACTAAACCTTCACCCAAAAGAAGATATCCAATGACTATTCTAGGACGGCCGATTGATTTTGCTAAACTTGAAAATTATCTTGTATACAAAATAAGTCCAAGAACAATTACAACACTTATTAGATATGGAGATGCAAGAGCAATAGAAGATATCAAAGGATATAGTAAAAAACGTCCAATAAGATTTAAAGGTGGAATTATTTGGATAATTCTTGGAGCATTTATTATATTAATACTTGGCTGGATTTTATTAACACAAGACCTTAGTGGATTTTTCCAGGGAATGTTTGGTGTTTAATATGTCAGGATGGGCATGGGATTATCTAAAAGAGCAATTAGAAGAAGGAAAGGCAAGAGGTAAAAAACTAAAAAAGAAACATAAAAAGAAAATCAAAGGAATATTTAAAAAGAAGGAAAAAGAAGATGCATGAAATAACTGATTTAAGTTTACTGGTAGTTATTGTATTGTATTTAACACTTGCAACCTTTTTAATTGGAATGGGATATCAGTATCAAGATAAAAATAAATATCTTGCATATTTTATTTATGGTCTTGCAATAGTAACAATATTTATATTTATGCCTCTAACAATTTGGTATCTTGCTGATATTGGTTGGATAACATTACCACCTCCATCCAACCTTACAGAAGCAACCAATGTAACCTTATAGGTGATATTATGAAAAAATGGGAAGATTTAACAAAAGGAGAAAAAGAAAAGCTGGATATGTATATAAAACTAAATGCTTTATGGCAACCAATATATCTTATAATAATATTAGGATGCATTGTTGGTATGATTGTTGCTATTCCTTTGATTCTAACTTTATATGAACCAATGGTAATAGCAGGATTAGTAATAATAGCACTTGTTGCATATTTTTTCTTTGTAATGTTCTTAATGATAGAACAAGATAAGAAAAAAATGTATTTGATGTTTGGAATTGATAAAATATCAGAAGATATATTTGATATATCAAAAGAAGAATTAAGAAATGTAAAAAAAGTATATAGGAAGGTAAAATAAAATGTCTGAAACACAAGGATATACTCCCAGAACATATGAAGAGTTGTTAATGGGTAGATTAGGTAAATTATTTGACGCAAAAGAAGAAGGAAATAATTATTTATTTGATGAAGTATTAGATGAAATAGAAGGATTATTTGCCTTGGCACCAGAACTACTTAATATTTATTTAACAAAAAAGAATCAACATAATAAGGAAGCAGAAGTGGCACTACAACAAATGAGCATAGAAATAAGTTCTTTGGGTGCAGATGATATAACCAAAGAAGTATTAAAAACACAAAAAACAGCAACAATTCAATGGGAATATAGAAGTGATATGATGGATGAAATTATTTCAATATTAAACGAATATCAAATGATTCCTTATCAAACAGGCATTGCTTCAGCAGCAATGGAATATGGAGAATTAACAGAAGAACCTGAACCAGAACCTGCTCCACCAGTTCAACAAAGAACACCAATACCAAGAGCAGGAACACCTGTTCATCCACCTACAATTCCAGAACCTCCAGAGAATGTAGAAGAACAAATACCGCCACAACATCAACAACCACCACAACAAAAACCAACTGATTTAGCTCCAAGAAAACGTATTCAACCACCAAAGAAAAATGAATAATTATGGCAAAGTCTCAAGCATTTAAAGAAGAACAAGTAAGGAGAACCCTTAAAGACACAGAGACAAAACAAAATAGACTTTTAAGATGGATACAGTTATTGATAAAAAATAAAGGAGTTATTCCACCACAGCAACGAGAAACCTTTCTAACTGCCTTATATGATACAACCCTTTTAGAAGGTAGAGGCCTTAATGTAGTACACAAATCAAATAATACAAATATCAATATGGGTAGATTTTTTGATTTTGCTCAGGCAATGGCATTTCAAAACAAGGCCACAGTTACAATAATTTATAAAACACAACAATATCAAATACCAATTGAAGAACTTTGGAGAACTTTACATAGATATTTATTAAAAATATTTCCAACATCAGCATATACTGCTTTTCATATGTCAGCAGAATTCTTAGGCTGGAAAGCACCATCTGGTTCAGTAGAATATAAACCACAAAGAAGAAGTTATAGGAATGATTAGTTATGACTGAAATGACTGATGAAACATTTCCAACAAAATCAGATGCAGTATTTGTGGAAATCATTGATAGAATTCATACACAGAATGAAGACATTGGTGCTTTGTTTATGGAAGTAACTGGAATTCCTGGTTCTGGTAAAACAGCAGTAATATTAACATTTTTAGAGGATATCCTATTAAACCATCCAGACCAAAAATGTTTCTTTTATGATACATACAAATCACCTTTCCAGTTTTTAAAACTTCCAGATGGAATGTGGGAAATATTAATGGAAGAAAATCCTGGTTATTCTCGAGACATAACAATACATGATAGAGACCAGGATAACAAACAAATCAAAGCACCATATAAAACTTTTAAAGGGTTTGATGATTTATATGCAAAGGCAACACCAGGTAAATGTACAGCAGTATTTTTTTATGACCAAACTAAATGGATAAAGTTCATTGATTATCTTAATGGTAAAAGTTGGTGTCATGTATTTTTAGATGAGTATGGAGAACTATTTCCTTCAAACTCAAGTGGTCCAATGTATAGAATGATAAAAGATGCTACTGATGTATTCAAAGACATCAGAAGATGTAGAACAAATATATTTGCAACAACACAAGTTACATCAGATGTTGATTATAGACTTCGTAATAAATTAATGTGTGTTGCATATACTTATGGAGCAAAACCATTGGGTCGTAGTAGAGTTAGTCAAGCAGCCATTGATAAATTAGATAGGGATATATCAAAGGGAAATGAAATATGGCTTGAATATGGTTTTGGTATTTTTGGAAAAGGTCGACTAACTAAAATATATAGGCCAAGAAAAGGAATGAATTGGGAAGCACATCCACCACCAGATGCTCCAAAAATCACTGATTATATGAAGGGTGGCTCAAGAGACAAAAAGGAAAAACCACATAGAAAAACAGTGCCTCCATCAGCATAACATTTTCTATTAAAAAATTCAAAAACTATTTAAATAGATAAAGGTTATGAACTGTAACCAAAGGAGGGATAAGAAATTGGTAGAAGTTAAAGAAGAAGATTTAGAACAGGAGGCAACTCCTTCTGAATCAAAAGAGGCTGAGGACCAACCAGAGCCAGCAATAGATGTAGCAAAAGAAATTGCTGAATTCCAAGAAAAGAAAAAACAAATTGAAGAGCAAAGAGAACAAGAAAAGGAACAACATCCAAAACCTGCACCAAAAAAGACAGAAATTGATATGTCCCATTTCAATGCTTTCAAAGAAAAAATAATCAAAGACTTTGAATTAACATCAAAAGTTGATAGTGCAGGACATCACTTAATGTATTACAAAGATTTTCTTGTTGTGAAACTTTTGCCAAGAAAAAATTGGTGGTATGGTATTTGTAGAGAAGTTCCAGAACAAGATAATATATGGAAGGCATTTAGAATACATAACGCAAAAGAAGAACAACCACACTATGAACATATCAAAAAGTTTGTAGAGATTAATTCCCAAGAGAATTAATTCCTTTCCATATACAGTATTACAAACCAAAAAAAGGAAGATTTTCCATCCGAAACATCTGCTTAAGTAATACTGGTGGATTAAAGGAACCCTTAAAAACTAAAATCCCTTGCACATAGGAAGTTCAAGCAAACCCCCTAGAGGTTTTACCGTATGAAAAGAAACTGGCCACTAATATTTGACCAATTAGGCATTAGATTGATGTTTGCCATAACAATCAATTTCTATATTATATTAGTTGTTGCAATGCTCAATGAACATTCAGTCAATGTATTATTCAATCACTTTAATGAAGCATATATAGAATATACCATCTACTTTGCCATCTTACCAGTGATTGGATATTCAATATATTATGAAGTAAGAGAAACAAGGAGGAAAAAGAAAAATGAAAATAAACATAAATAAAACTATTAAATTTAACAAAGTCTTTAAATAGGATTAAAAAGATTAAGAAGTAGGTCGAAAACATGAAATGGAAGGAAGTTGTATTGGAAGTAGAAAAAGCAGATGACCAAATCCCAGTAGTTGATGAAGTAACACTTTTAGCACATGATAGAGAAACGGGATTTAAGGCAATAGTTAATCGTAAAACAATGGACACAATTTGTGTTGTAAAACAAGACAATCAAATAGTCCAACATAACCATGTCTTAAAAGAAGTATTAAAATTAAAGAACTACACAATCAAAAAACTAATGACATTAAGAAATGGTAGAATGCTAATGATAGAAGTTACAGAGCGAGAACCAAAGAAGATTGAATTGCTCCCCAAAGATTATTTAGAAGTTGGTGCAAGAATTGTAAATGATTATACCAAGAACAAAGGTTTATCAGTTCAAGGATACGGAGTTAGATTAGTTTGCAGTAATGGAGTAACTGCTCCTAAAATGGCTGGTAAAGTTGAAATAGAAGCATTTGGAACAGCAGATTTTGCAAAAGAAATGGAATCAAAAATCAATGGGAGTTTCAAAGTATGGGAAGATTATTCAGAATTATTTGAACAGGCAAACAAAACAAAAGTCCATGTCAAAGATATAATCAATGACCATTCATTTTTGCCCAAAAAAGAAATGGAATTAATTATCGGTAACTTAAAAGATGAAGAAACCCTATACGATGTTTGGAATGAATACACAAGAGTTATACAACATGAAATTGCCCCAAAGAAACAAACAACAGATGTAATTAAATGGCAGAAGAGAGCAAATAAAATATTACAGGTCGTAGCTCAATGAAACAAGTAACTTTAAAAATTAGGCATCATTTTGATGCCGCCCATTTTTTAGAAAATTATGATGGACCCTGTCAGAGGCTCCATGGACACAGATGGAACATAACTGTATTTGCTAAAGGAATAGTTAAACCTGATGGAATGCTAATTGATTTTACAGTAATCAAAAAAGAGATTGATAAGTTAGACCATCAATTTTTAAATGATATTGTTAAGTTTAATCCAACAGCAGAAAATATAGTATTACATTTATTGGCAAAATTTGAAGTATCATTTCCAGATATTCAATTTATAGTTAGATTATATGAATCACCAGATTGTTCAGTTGAAGCAAGAAGTGATGATTGGTGAAAAAATGGTAAGAGTAAATTGTGGAATAGAACCAGAACATTTGGCTGACCAACACTTGGTCGCTGAATACAGAGAAATACTATTAGCATTCGGTTATTATGATAATAATGGAAAAGATTTAAAAACATCAGATAACAACCTGAAACATCCAATAAGATTTTATAATGATAAGCGCATATATTTAATTGAAAGGTTCTTTGACCTTAAACAAGAAATGATAAATCGTGGAATGAAACCAACCAAAGATATCATATTAAAAGATGTTGATATGTCTCTATTTAATAAATTTATTCCAGGTAATGAACACATAAACAGAATCAAAAGAAGAGTTATGAGGAGAATAAATGAAAAACCAAATTGGTATAGATATTGTGGAACATATCAACCACCAGAATTTTTTGAGGAATTGATGAAATGAGCAAACGACTTAAAATACTATTATTGATTCTTGTTATCATGATTGTGGGAACAATGTATTTAGCAATGAATGTTCAGGCAGAAGAAATAGCAGAAGGAACTTTACTACCAAATACTACAACTGTAGAAAAAGGAGAATTGTTTACAGTAACACTTTGGATTAATACTAATATAGAATCAAGAGGATTTACTATCCGCCAAGTTACTTATGACTCAGATAAAGCACAATTAGTATCAACAACATTCAATGGAACAGTATGGGAGATGGCAATGTTTAAAGATTTAGGAAATATTGAACCTGGAAATTTAACTTATGCTCAAGCAGGAAATTTTGAAGATGGTTATTCAGGTAATAATAAAGCATTTATTATGACATTTAAAGCAATATCAAAAGGAACAGTAAATTTTGAAATACCTTTACTTACATGGATTGGGCAACCTGGATTAGATGTAGTAGATGTTGCTTCTGCTATTTGGACAAATTGTGATATTGAAATTACTGATTCATCTAGTGGCTCAGGTGGAGGAGGTTCAGGTGGGGGTTCGGGAGGCGGTGGCTCTAATGGTGAGGAAGAACCTGAAGAAGAACCTGAAGAAGAACCAACACCAAATGTGCCACCAGTAGCAGATGGGGCTGGTCCTTATATTGCATATATCAATGAACTAATTACTTTTAATGGTTCAGCCAGTTATGATTCAGATGGAAATATTACATCATATTTGTGGATATTTAGCGATGGAAAACAATCAACTGATATGATAGCAACACATAGTTATACAAATGTTGGTAACTATACTGTTAAACTTACAGTAACAGATGATGGTGGTAATACAAGCAATTATTATACTTATGCCTTTATAACAAAAGAGCCAGAAGAACCAACTGAGCCTGAAGAGCCAGAAGAGCCAGAGGAACCAGATGATAATAAAACAGATATAACAGAAGTTGGTACTGGATATGAAATGATAGTTATTGGAATTATTTTAATAGTTGCTTTGATAATGTTAATAGTAATTAGTATAATTAAGAGGAGGGGAAAACAATAAATCAAAAATTTGGTAAATTAGAATTAATAGATAGGGATTTATACTATATGTGTTTTAACACAAGAGATAATTAAAAGGTGAATGAAAAAATGTTAGATAGATGGGGTAAAAGATATAGAGAAAAGAATAGGATTGCTGATGATAGTCCATATAGTAATTTGCATTTCTTTCTTTCTGAAGTTACTTATCCAATACGCTTACCGTTTAGATGTATATTGTATATTTGGCATTTTTGGATAATTAGAGATATGATGTAAATTAAAAGGTGAATAAAAATGAATAAAGAAAGTTTCAAATGTTGTGATATATGTACAGGAGATTTGTACTATATTAGGATAATCCTAAATTAAAAGGTGTATGAAAATGAGTATAAAAAAGATTAAAAACATAGACCATTCTAAACATGATGTTGTTTATTATGATACATCATGTTTTCGTTATTATTGGTGCAGAGATTGTAAAATGACTATTGGTATGAAAATGTTATGTTAAATTATTAATAAAAGGTGGATAGATAGATGATGTCTGAAAGTAATTGTGTTGCTGACGAGCTTGAAGGACATAGCTTGTATGTGGCAAGTGGAAACTGCAATGAAGTTAAACATTCATCTCTATCCCACATACTTAAATTAAAAGTTGATTGAAAATGACTTTAACAAAATTGATTTGGAAAATAGAACGGTTTATTATTAGACCAAGATGTGAAAAATGCGTATCATATTCTAAAGTTAAAGAACCAGAGAGAACATCACAGCAATATCATTGTCCATTGATGGGATATGTTCAGTCTTGGAGTAATTGTATGTATTATGAAAAAAGAAAAAAGTAAATTAAAAGAGGTATGAAAAATATGGAAAAAGAATTAGAGAAAAGAGTTGAGCGGTTAGAACAATGGGTTGAATATAATTTCCCAAGTAGTTGGAAACGAATATAAATTAAAAGGTGAAGGAAAACGATAGAAGAAATATTGTATAGGATTGCAACCATTGTTTTTATTTGGTCTATTGTATGGGCATTGTTGTCATTTTGGGTTATAGGGTTTGAATTTTTTATATTTATTATATCAGTTCCTTTGTTAGGATTATTTACGTTTTGGTTAATACAGGATTTGTATAGAAGTAAATCAAAACTTTAAGGTTGTTAATACACTGTAAAGTATATATACCTGTAAGTGTATATGGTATTGTGATAAATATGAAAAAAGAACATTGGGTAGAAATAAAATTGTTTGGAAGTTGGCAAAAAGCGATTGCTATTAAAGAATATATAGATAAATCTGTTTTATGTCAAACAGGTTTTGGTGTTATTAGAATGAAAAAAGAAAATGTAAGGAATATTAATGAATCTTAAATGCAATCGTTGTAATCATAATTGGTATAGTAGGACACCTAACGAACCTAAGGTGTGTCCTAAGTGTAAAAGCCCTTATTGGAATAAAAAGAGAGTTCGTAAATTAGGAGATAAAGGAAATGAGTGAAAAAATAGCATGTGGTTATGTTTCTATGTGTAATGACCATCCAGAAAAATGTAATATTTGTAAGAACAATAAAGCAAAATCATGCTTTGAACAAAAATAAATTAATACATAAAGGAAAATAAACATTTGTTTAAAAATAAAATAGGAGTATTACAAGTTAAAGGTTCTTGTAAAAAACAGTAAACATAATAAATAAAATTATTGTTAAAAATAACAATAATATCAAATTACATTTAACTTAATATAAAAGTTAAAGGAAAATATTGATAAAGTAAAACTATTAATTAAACCACAACATTTAAATAGAAAGTAAAAATTTTGGTTTTAAGGTGGAAAGATATGAAGAGAGAAGAAACAGTTGTAATATGTGAGAGATGTGGAAAAGAAATAACCCTAAGAGCAAGTAGAGTATTAGGGATTAGAAAATCAGCACCATATCCAAAAAATTGGGCAAGAATTTGGAACAAGAAAAGAGTATGCGAAAACTGCCATGGCGATTTTATAGAGATGTGGCAAAAATATTTAAACTCTGGAATTGTAGATGCTCAAACAATCAAAGTTAAACATTAAACTGGTGGCAATTGCTACCTTTTTCTTTCTATTACAAAACTATTAAAGAAACAATAAACCTTAAATAAGATTAAAAATATTATATGTTGATAAAAATGAATGAAGAAGACATGATGAAGAAGGGTTATTTAGCATCAGAAGAAAATGCTAAAATAATAGAAGCAATAATTAAAAAACATCAAAAAAGAACTGAAAGAATAATATAAGGAGGAAATAAAATGAATAAAAAAAGAGGATTTCACTTCAATCCAAACCCAAAACCATTTAAGCCAAGACCAATGGGAAAACGAGCAGATTTTACACCATACAGAGCCCAACCACAAACCCGAAGACCAGAACCAGAAGAAGAGGAACCATACTGGTCGGCAGAAGATTGGGAAGAATGGGCAGAAGACCAATACCTTAACAATCCAGATGCAGTCTTACCAGCATGGTTTGTAGCATATATGGAAGAGGAAGAAGAGGAAGAATAATGCCATTTGATATTGGTAAATTAAAAGGCTTTTATACAAGGATGCTAAAAATTGCAATGATGTTAACTTTAGTAATTGCATTATTACTATTTATAGCATATATTGCTGGAGGCGGTGGACCAATTGAATACTTAGGTCGACAAGAATTTATAATGCCTATTGTATTTTTAATATTAGAATATACTGGTTATATGATGCTTCAAGGAAAATTTCAACCACCTGTTGATAATAAACCAAGACAAAGAAGACCACCACAAAAGCAACCAGAACAGTATAAATATATTCCAGTCCCAAAAGAAATAGAAGTTGGAAATTGTGCTTTTTGTGGTAAGGAATTCCCGTTATATGAAATGAGAGAATTTAAAGACAATTATGATAATGCAATTTTAATTTGCAAAAGTTGCATCAAAAAAGAAGGAGGTAGATAATGAAAAAAGAAGTAGATATTTGGATGGAAGACGGAACACCAAAGGGTATAATAGTTGATGATAAATTTTATTTTATCACCGACAAGAAAAAAATAACATACAAAGCAACTTTAATTCAAGAACCTATTGAGCAACCAATTAAAAATATTCCACCAAACAAAAAGAAAGGTATGACTTTGGAACACCACAAGAAGTTGGGAGTAACATATATCGGCAAATGTGATGGAATGCGGATAATCAAAGAACTGGTTGAGGAATTAGATGGTGTGTTCCATGAGACTAAAAGGAAACATATTATAAAGAAATATTATCCAGTAGCGTCAGATGATTCACTAAAAAGATATAGTATTACTTATGAACTATTTTCAAAAAATCCACAACCAATTAAAAGAAGAAAAAAAAGACATAAGAAAAGAAAACCCGCAAATGCAGTTGGCTACAGCAAAATATATGGGACTTGGATAAAACCAAAAGAACTAGTTGAAGCAAAAAGAGCAATGCAAACAGTAAGATTTGGGTATCAACCAACAGCAAAAAACATATCAAAAGAAACAGGTCTAACAGGTCAACGAGTTAGAGCAATATTGGATTATTTGATGACAAGTAATCAAGTAATTAAAAAATCAGATGGACTCACATTTGTATATAATTTAGTATGAAATTAAAAAAAGAGATGACCTTAAAACAAAGGGAATCTCTGTCATTATTTTTTTGGTTTTTGATTCTCAGTATTGGTGGTACTATATTTGCTTTTTTACTTGAGGACTTGTGCTTACCAATTGTGCCACTTGTTATTATTTTATTTATATTACTATTACTTGAAAAGCGGAACAATAGGCACATGGGATATATCATAAAGGGAAAAAAGAAGAAATAGTGGTAAGGGTAAAACTATTAAAGCAACCAAAACCTTTATAAGGCATTAGTGCATATGTAATATTGGGAAGAAGTCCCAGGAAGTAAGAAAATGAAGGAAAAAACCAAGAAATTGGAACTAACAGAAAGGGAAGCAAGTGCTTTGCTTTGTGCAATGTATGGTTATCGCGAGTATTTGGATAACCAGAGAGATGAATATGGATTGTTGCAGAAAAGGAAATATCAAGCAACAAACCTCAGAAACAAAATGGAATTATTTGCCTTTAGTTTTGGTAAGGAGGATTAAATAATGGAAATTAAAGTAAAATATCCTAAAAGGGTAAATAAAGAAAACATGCATGATGATTGGATGATGCGTGTTACATATAAAAGCAGGTTTCCTACAAAAGAAGAAATAGAAACAGATTATGTAACATTGCCAATACCAGATGATTTTTGGTTTAAAGTATTTGGTGATTTAAATCCCAAAACTGAAGAAGACAGAATTGCAGTATTAGATTCAATTTTTAGTGATATGAATAGATATGAAATAAACCCGATGGCAATGAAAAATGAAACAGATGTAGATGGCAAGAAAATGCAACAATGGTTAAAAGATAATGAAATAAGACACACATCAATGAGTGTTGGAGATGTCATAATATTGGATAACAGTATTTATGTTTGTGATGTGCAGGGTTGGAAAGAGGTGGCTTAAAAATGAGTGACATTTACACACATAGAGTATCATATGGAAAAGAATCAACACCAGTCGAAGATAGAGAATACAGGTGGGGAAATTCACCTGTTGGTAACAGAGAAGAATGGCTTACCTTTGCAAGAGAACAAGGCTTTGATGGTGTTTGGTTTACAGAGAAAGATGGAACATCAATTAGGCTACAAGTGAAGGAGGATTAAAAATGGTGTTTTGTCCAGAATGCAAAAGAAGATTAAAACGCGTTGATGTTGAAAAAACAGACAATGAAAACTATATATGCAGAAATTGTAAAACAACTTGGTTAATTGTTTATTGTGGTGAACTGGAGGATTAAAAATGAAAGTAGCAACAGTATTGTGGATTGACAAGTTAGGAAACAAGTGGGACAGTGGTCCAATGATACCAGGTGATTATCAAAACTTCATTGATAGAGTAAGAACCAGTGGCGGTATAGTATTGGAAAATAGTTACAGGGAATATGATATTCCCTTAACTAACAATAACACCACAGTGCACAGAACAATGACAGTAATGGATATAATAGGCATTATAGTATTGCTGGTTTCAATGTTGGCAGTTGTCAAAATACTGGGGTGGTTTTAGTGGCAAAAAACGTACAAGATACAGTATTTGAAATAATCAAATTTGCACGTCAGTCAGGTCTACCATCAATCAGAAAAGCACAGATAATGGATGAGGTCAGAAAGACACCATTGGAAAAATATGACCATGAACACTTTAAAAATCATAAGTGCACAAAACTTGATGATATGATTAGTCAGGCATTACTTCAATTAAAAAAGAGCAACAGAATCAAAAAGCGTGGAAAGGGTTGGACAATTGATAAAGATGCAACACCATATAAACCAGTAATTTGCAAACATCTTACAGAAAAAAATGGAAGAGAAAACTGGTGTCCAATAAAAGAATGTTTTATTGGTAGTCCACGAGAACAATGTGAATTGATTCATGGTTCAGTATTTACAGGTAAAGGCTGGGTAAAAGGAGCAACACCAATGTGTCCAGGATATACAAATAGAGCATCAACAAAGGTCAGCAGAGAATATGCCAAGAAAGCAATTGATAAACAAAACAAAGCAAGAGATAATACATATAACAAAGCAGTATCAAGGAGGGGTAAATAAATGGGAATAATGATAAAAGGAACAGTTTACACATTAATCAGCAACGTCAAAGTTAAAATCAAAGAACTGGAAGAAGAATTGCAAACATTAGAAGACTATCTATTGGAGGATTGAAATGAAAACAATAATCCAGTGCAATGAATGTGGTCATAAATTCAAAAGAGCAATTACAAGAGATACATATGAAATCAAATGTCCAAACTGTGGTGGATATGATACGGAGGTTTACTAATGCAAAAAACCCTTAAATGCAACAATTGTGGATACAAAGTAGTAGTCTTTGATGATTGTGTAGATATCAAAATGTGTCCAGAATGTGATTTTCCACTGGTGGTAGAATAATGGAATTGGGAAGGTTATTTATATTAGCAATCATATTGATGGCTTTGCTGGGTGTTGTTCTTTATTTTACAACGCCACCTCCACCAGAACCAAAACTGCAATATCGTCTAACAATTGATACACATGGAATTGATACTTATTATTTAACAATAAAATCAAAGTCTGGAACAATATCAGAGACAGTTGTAGGATATGATTATGGTATAAAGTTAGACTTGGGAGAATACAACATAGAGGTTTGCTACTGGAATGTTAACAATACTAAAAAATGTGAAAGTCAAAGAATATGGTTGGATGAAGATGTCAATATTGATTTCTTTGTGGATGTGATAGAATGAACTATGATACATTATTAGTAGATGGACCATATTTAGCTCATAGAAGTTATGATGCTCCATATAAATTAACAACATCAAATGGGAGAGATGCAACTATGATTCATTCTTTTATTAGAAGTTTGAATAGTTTTAGAAAGAAATTTAAACCAAATCAAATAATAGTTGCATGGGAATCACCTGGAACACCTTCATGGCGTAGAAAACAATATCCAGCATACAAAGGCACCAGAGACAAACTTGATTCTCAATACATATATCAACTAAATGACTTACAAAAATTATTACATTTGCTTAATGTAAATCAATATAACTCTCCAACTAATGAAGCAGATGATGTCATTGCAAACCTTACAGTTGGAGAGGCAATGGACTTCAACAATGTGTTGATATTTTCATCCGATAAAGATTTAATGCAACTTGTTGATATTTATTGTCATATGTATAATGGAAAGCAACTTTATACTGTTGATGATGTTAAAGAAAAGTTTGGAGTGTTGCCAAAATATCTTCCAGACCTGTTGGCAATTACTGGAGATAAATCAGATAACATAGAAGGAATAGAAGGATTTGGAAATAAAAAAGCAGCCAAATTAGTAAATGAAGAATGTCATGTAGAAGAGATTGATTTTGGTTCTTGCTCTACAAATATTGTATGGTCAGAGCAACTTAAGAAAAAAATACTAAATAACAAGTATTTGATTATGTTAAATTATGATTGTAAATTAGAAAGAATACCAAAGTATAGAGTAAATGAATCATTAATATCAATTTTAAATAAATATGAATTAAATAGTATCAAAAACAAAATAGAAGAATATAAGTTAATGGGTAATAGAGGCGAAAGGTAAGATGATGTCTTCCAAAAATCTACTTCCTGGGATTTGTTTGTATTTTATCATCTTACTCGCTATTTCTATTAAAGAAAACATAATATTTAAATAATATCAAAGGGTATATAATAATATATAAGGGAGGAAATACGCAAGTATGTTAAGATATGAATACGAAAATCATTTAGATACAACAGTGCATTCATGTAACGAATGTATAAAACATCTCAGGGATTGTAAATATCCTACAAGAAATAAAGAATTTGGACCATGTATGTATGGTGTGTTTAAAGATAAAAAACCAGAAGTAACAGTAAAGAACGCAGATTGGGTTTTATTTCAAATAAGAAAACAAATATCAAATGCAAGAGCAATTGCAGAAGGAGTTATTCAAGAGCATAGAATGAATTGGCAAAAACCAGAAACACTTAAAGATAATTTATTTAATAGACCTTCTGTATATGAAAGTATTGTATTTAAAGAAGTTATGCTTGAAACTTTTAACTTTGTTAAAAATAAAATCAAAGAAATTGATTCTTTAAGTTATAGTAAAATGGAATATTTAAGAAATTTTGCTAAGGAATTTATGTATACTTACATTGAAGTAGAAGAAGATGAAATAAGATTAAGAAGTAAAAATACTGATTTTATTATTTGTTTAAAAAAATTTGCTAAAGAAAAAGGATATAAATTTGATTTGTTAAACAAAAAGGAGAACAATAATAATGGTTCAGGGAACCACTTACGAAAGAGAGTTGAAGCAACTATTGCGTAAAGAAGGTTGGATAGTGACCAGAAGTGCTGGTTCATTTGCTTATGATATTGTTGCTCTTAAACCTGACAAACATATGATAATAGAAGTAAAATCAACGAAAAAAGATAAGTTTGTTATAAAGCATAGTAAAAGAGACAAAGACCAATTTGATGTTCTTAATGAGTTAGCAAAGCAAGGTTTTAATACTTTGTATTACATTAGATGGAAGGGTAAGAAACCAAAGTGGAGTAAATATCAACTACCATTGGAACCTTATCCTACATTTATACATAAAAATGAAAAGGAGGTGAAATGAAATATGCCAGGATATGATGGAACTGGACCAGAAGGTCGTGGACCAATGTCAGGCCGTGGTATGGGTTATTGTGCTGTTCCAGCAGATGATTATGATGATGTTCCTAGAGGATATGGTTATGGTCGAGGCTGGGGTAGAAGAAGAGGCCGTGGTTGGGGTCGAGGTCGTGGCTGGGGCCGAGGTAGAGGCTACAGATGGCGACACAGATATGGTAGACGTGGTCGCAACAGAAGACTTGATGACTACTATTAAAAATACCAAAAACTATATAAACTACTAAAAGTTTATTTTCTGTAGGGAGAAGATGGTTCAAAAAGTAAAAATTAGGAAGGGAGAACGAATTATCAGAATTCATTTTTTATGGAACCCAGACCTTGTTGATATTATGCACGAACATCGAGGTTGGTGGTATCGAAAAGAAAAATGTTGGCAATTTCCTTTGTGGAAACTCGAACCTTTGTATGATGAACTTACTGATAAACATTATAATGTAGAAATACTTAAGTTAATTGAAAAACCAAAAAAAGAAGATAAGAAACAAAAAAAGCTCGAAATTGATTATTGGAAAGATAAAGACACTGTTGCTGTTTATGACAAATGTAAAATTTGTGGTGTAACAGGATTTGTTGGAAAGGATGGAATTTGTGCAAGATGCAAATAAAAGGTGGAGGATATGCAAATAAGCGAAATATTTTATTCAGTGCAAGGTGAGGGACCACAAGTAGGAATGCCTGCTTGGTTTATAAGGACTTGTGGTTGTAATTTGAATTGTGATTATTGTGATTCTAAATATGCTTGGAAAAATGGAACAAAAATAAGCATAAAAGACATCAAAAAACAAATTAACAATGGTTGTAAAAATGTAATTATTACTGGAGGAGAGCCTTTATTACAAGAAGATTTATTTGATTTGATGAAAGGATTAATAAATAAAAATGTATATGTTGAAACAAATGGAACAATATACAAATCAAATATTATTGGTTTTGCTAAATTTGTAGTAAGTCCCAAATTACAGTTTCTTAATCCCAACTATTTAAAAGTTTTAAAGAAGTGGGCAAACCATGCTACATTTAAATTTGTAATTGGTGACAGAATTGATTTTGACCGAGCAGTTAGATTATGTGGAGAGTTGCATAAAAAGGATAATATTTATTTTATGCCACTTGGAACTAAACAAGAAGAGTTGCTAAAGACAATGAAAAGATTATCAAAATGGATTAAAGAAGATGCACCATTTGTAAGATTAACACCAAGATTGCAAATTGAGTTATACGGTAATAAGAGAGGAAGATAGGATATAATGAAAAGATTATTTTGTGAATACTATTCAAAATTTGGTTTGATTTATAGTATAATAGTATTTATTGTTTGTATATTGTATTGGTTTGTATTGAAACCTTGTAATTAGGTGATAGATGATGAATTGGAAAGAATGTAATTTTTTAGAAAATGGAAAATGTTTGTTAACTCAAGCACATGGAAAATATACAGTTGATTGCGCTAAAGATAAATGTATATTTATTAAAAACCTTTCAAAAAGGTGATAAAACTTAAAGGTTTTAGTGGTAAAAATGGAAGAAGTAACATATGAAATGTTTCTATCGGCAATTAACAAGATTGCTGACCAAATCAAAGATTTAGATATTAATTCTCTATATGGTGTCCCGCGTGGTGGCATGGTTGTTGCAGTTTATTTATCTCATGCAACAGGATTACCAGTTCAAGAAGAATGGTTTGATGTAAATGAAAAATGTTTGATATGTGATGACATAGCAGATACAGGAGAAACTTTATTACCTTACAAATTTAATGGATTTAAAATTGCAACAATTTATTATCACAAACAATCAAAGGTAGTCCCAGATATTTGGATTTATGAAAAGAAAGATGAATGGATAAAGTTCCCGTGGGAGACAAATGCCTCGACAAAGAACCATCAAAGTGTGGAATAAAATAGTTACAATCAATGATGTTCCTGACCATATTACAGATGATGAACTTATTGCTTGGACTAAAATTAAATTAATGCAGGAGGAAATAATTAAAGGAAAATCAAATGCGAGTTGATATTATGGGAAAAGTAAAATGTAGTTATTGTGGAAAAAAGTTTTATATAAGTCCTAGAAAAGAAGTATTTAAGAAACATTTTTGTAATAGAGATTGTTATATTGCATTTATGAAAAAAGATAGAAAGGCTTGTTTATGTGAAAAAGTTGATACAGTGTCTTTGAGAAAAATTAAAAGGTTGGCTGAATTAAGAAAGCAGATACAGGAGGGAAAAATAAAATATGAAAACATCAATTATAGTCACAACAGAAAAAGTGGCATTTCATCAATGGAATGATGCACCAGAAGAAGTTGGATTTTTAAGAAATGAACATAGACATAAATTTTATATCAAATTAGGAATTCCAGTATTACATTTAGATAGAGAAATAGAATTTTTTACAGTGCAAAGAGCTTTAAATGAACTTTTAAGATTAAAAGTAGTAGTTGGAAGTTGTGAAATGCTTGCAACAGAAATAAAGGAATGGGCGGATAATAAATATCAACGAAAGAGTTGGGTTGAAGTTTGGGAAGATAATGAGAATGGAGCAAGAGTTGAATAATAATATAAGAAAAAAGAAAATTGAATATGTTACAATGGAACATCCTGATGGTAGGATTGTTAAAGTTCCAATGGTAGGTGAACTTTCTTCAAAACAACTTAAAAAGATACTTAAGGATGCAAAATTAACTGAAGAAGAATTTATGAAGGAAATAAAAGTTATAGAAGAGGAAGAAAATAAGGGTTATGAATAAATCTATTAAAGACAACCAAAAAATATTTAAGGATATAAACATATTATAATATAAGGTAGATAAAATGAAAGATTATGTAACTGGTGATGATGTTGAATTTGTAGAAAACAAAATCAAAAAGCTTGATTACTATCCAACTCCAAATGAATTGTGGAAGGAGATGAAAGGTAGATTTAAAAGGAAATGTGAACTTGGAACTATTATTGAATACTTTTTAAATGAAAACAAAATCATTTTAGATAAAAGAGACGGAACAATTGTTTGGATTCATAATCCAAAACTTACAAATAGAATTTTACAAAATCCCAGGTTGTTTATATTATGATTAAGAAGGAATATTTTGTTTATTACTATAATGAACTCACAGAGAAAAAAATTAAAAAAATAATTAAAAAGAATAATTTGACAAGGGAATTTGAAATAGCAACTAACAATTTAAAAATAAATCCTAATTATGGTAATAAAATACAAAGACGTCTTTGGCCAGATAAGTATAAAAAAGATAAAGAAATTGATAATTTATGGAGATATGAACTTTCTAGAAAAAATCCTGGCTGGAGAATAATTTATACTGTGACTGACGAAAAATCAAAAAATAAAATTAAAATTTTATCTGTTCTTATAGATGTTTTAAATCATCATAGATATGATAGAATGTTTAATTATTGAGGATAAAATGACAGAAGAAAAAACATCAATATTGTTTCAAGTTCCTACTGAAGAGTATTATGAATTAGTAAAACTCAAGGGAACTAAAATAACATGGTATGATTTTTTTATACCAGATAAATTGAAAAAATAATTTTTTAAGTGATATATATGCTTTGGTATCTACCTTTAGAGACAATTGAAATGAGATACACATCAATGCAAGATGATGTGACACAAAAGGCATTCAAAGATGGTGGTATTGATTTTACTACTATTTATGGAACACCCTTAACCAAGACAATTGATACTGGAGCATTCCTTGATGCTAATTCAACTAATTATTATAAGTTTTCCCAACTCCAAAAAGTAGCAAGGTTATTTCAGAGAAAAGAAATCAAACCTGGTGATATGTTCTACATTAGTGACTTGTGGTTTCCAGGTATTGAAGCAATTAAATATATGGCATTCTTCAACAAAGTAGAACCTGTCTACGTTTTTGGTATATTACATGCTGGGAGTTTTACGCCAACTGATTATGTTAATCAATTAAAGTATTGGGCAAGAGATTTAGAATTGAGTTGGATAAAATATGCTGATGGAATATTTTTGGGAAGTGAACAAGGTCGACAAGATATCATAAAAACATTTAATATTGAATATCCAGAGTTAGAAAAACTCCATGTTACTGGTTTGGCTTTTGATACTAACCGTTTAGAGAAATATAAAATCAAATGGGAAGATAAAGAAGACATAATCATATTTCCACATAGATTGGATAGAGAGAAGCAACCAGATTTAATGAAGACAATATCAAAGTTTTTTCCAGAGTGTGAAGTTATATTTACACATGAGCATAAATTTTCAAAAGATGAGTATTATAAGGAGTTGGCAAAATCAAAAGTAATGTTCTCTGCCTCATTACAAGAGAACTTTGGATATAGTGCTTTGGAGGCTATAACGTTGGGTGTCAACCCTATACTGCCAATTAATAACACAGATTACAAGTATATTTATCCCAAAGAAGTATTATACACATCAATGGAAGATGCAATAGAGAAGATTAGATATTATTTAACACATCCAACTGACTTAATTGATATTGCTCATTTTTATAACGGAAGTATCAATAGACAAGTTGAGATAATGAAAATGTTTATGGAGAGATAGAATGAAAATAGATATTAATACAAATTTAACTGGACACATTGCTTTTACTGGATTAATTTTATGGATAGTTTTGGGGATATCAGGTATTATGATGAATAATGGATTATGGATTTTCTTACTATGTAGTCCTTTATGGTTACTAACTTTATTAGAAAGAAAAGAGGAGCAATCAAAATGAGCAATCCAAACTTTATAGAAAAAGAAACAGTTCAAGAGGCAAATGAAGTAGACCTAAACATTTATAGATGGAGCGAAAGGATGAGTGCAAAAACAGGGAAGTATGTATTTATTTTGCGGGCTGTAAAGTTGACTGATAAGTAAAGGTAAAACTATTAAAGGAAACACAAACCTTATAAGTGATTAAATCCTTTTAGATTTAAAAATTTAAAAGGAAGTAAAAAAATGGATTTGGAAGGACATTGTAGACATTGTAAAAATTTGTATGGATATGAATTTAGGGATGTAAATATATGGATAGATGACCCTGTTCATATTTGTGGACCAGGACATCATAAATACAGACATCATCCAACAGAAACTGTTGAAAAAGTAAAAGAAATATTTTGGAATAAAGTTCCCAAAAATAAAAGAAAATATTTAGAAGATGCTGTTTTAGACCATTTAAGAAAAGATAATTTATTAAAAGATGAAGTAAAAAGAAAAATTAAGCATATTGATACAGATAGTTTAAAATTAAAATCTGACATATATGAAGAATTAGATGAATTTAAATTAGAACAAATTAATGAAACAATCAAATTTTTATCAAAAAATACTGATGGTTATAAAAAAGTTATTAGCACATTAAGTGTATGTATGAATTTGGTTAGTAAGAGATTAGTTAGTCATCGATTTAAAATTTCTTCACATCCTTCTAAAGAAGAAATTAAAAATCAAGCGACAAAATTTATGCAAACTTGGCAAATAAATGTCAAAAAGAATATAAATAAATATGCAAAAAATTTTATGATAGGTTCAAGAAAAGCTGGAAAGAAAGGAGGAGTTACATTAATTACTTGTTTAAATGATTTATCAACATATCGTAAAGAATTATACAAAATGCGAGATTCTATTGATGAAAGTATTAGTTTTGTTGATGAAAAGATAAAGTATGTTGAGGACAACTAATATGAATTTAGAACAAAGAGCTCAAAATTATAATTTAACATTCAAAAAATTTCCAAGAGTAATTGTAGATAAAAATTGGCTTTATGGTATTTGGGTTCTTGGACAAAATTATAAATCAAAAAACAAATATTATGGAGAATATCCTCCAGCATATTTGAAACGATTACATTCATTGTTTCCCGATGCTAAAAATGTATTACATCTTTTTAGTGGGACAGTAGAAAAAGGACTGTGGACTAATGAAACATTATTTGATATTAATCCAGATTTAAATCCTGATGTGGTTGGTGATGCTCATAAATTATCAAGTTACTTTAAAAGAGAGTTTGATTTAATAGTTGCTGACCCACCTTATTCCAAAGAGGATGCAGTGAAATATAACACATCAATGATAGGAAGAAAAAAAGTATTAGAACAATGTTATAAAATATTGGAGCCTTGTGGTTACTTATGTTGGTTGGATACTATGCTACCAATGTATACTAAAAGAGAAGTTAAATATGTTGGAACAATTGGAATAGTTAGGTCAACAAATCATAGATTTAGAATATTATCAATATTTGAAAAAAATAGTAAAAATAAAAGAAAAAATATTATTAGTAAAATTGAAAAATATTTTTAGAACAAACCAAAAAATTTATTAAGGTCTTAAACCATAAGATTCTTTACAGTAAAGGTGACAAAAAATGACAAAAAAAGAAACCAAAATAACTATACAATTGGAGGTAACAAAAGGAGAGTATTTAAAATTAATAGATTTGAAGGGAACAAAAATAAGTTGGTATGAACTTTTAGTTAAACCAATTATAGAAAAAATGGAGAAGTAGTTATGACAAAGTATAATTGTTTTTTAACATTTGCATATGAAATTGAAGCAGATAATAAAGAAGAAGCAAGTGAACTTGCTTGTGAAGAATTTGTTGAAGGAACTTGTGAAGGAAATAATGGTCCTGGTGTATTACCACATGATTTTGAAGTAACAAAAATAAAAAAGGAGAGAAAAAATGAAAGTAAAAGTTAAAGATTTACAATCAAATCCATTTAAAAAATATATAAACAATGGAAAGTTAGAAGAAGAAAAATTGTTAATAATTAAAGAAAGTGTACAATTTGGCACATTACCAGAACAATTTGTTGCAGTAAAACGTAATAATGAATATTGTCTTTGTTTTGGGCATCATAGACTTGAAGCTTTAAAAAGAGAGAAGGGGACAAAACATGAAGTTGATGTTACAATTGTTGAATATAGTGACGAAAAAGTATTAATAGATTTAATTCGAGAAAATTTAACACAAAGAAATCTTAGTTATAATGAAATTGTTGATGCTTCTTTACTTATTAAAAACTGGTTAGAAAGTGGTGCAAAAACAGTTGAAGAATTTGATAAATATATGCAAAACCCTTTTCATAAAAATAAACAAAATGTTAGTGCAAAACAAATTGAATATTTTATTTCAAAAAGTGGTAAAACAATCAAAGCAGGCCAAATTTCAAAGTATCTTGACATAGAAGAAAATCTTGTTCCTGAACTCAAAGATAAAGTAGTTAAGGGAAGTAAAAAATCTTCAGATAAGGATAAAGTGGGTGTTGAATTAGCTTCAACTCTTTCAACTTTTGGTAAAAATGAACAATTAGAAATATACAAAGTAGCAAAAAAATCAAATATGAATGAGGAAAATACATTTAAGGCCCTTAAAAAATTTAAAAAATTATCTAAACCCATACAAGATTATGTAAAAAAAGAAAATGGTACATTAGATGAAATTAAAGAACTTCAAAATTTATATAAAACAGTTGAAAAGTTGCCAGGAACAAAACAATTATTCTCTAAAATATTAAATATGGAAAATAAAAACAGAACTGTTTTTATAGAAATATGTAACAATATGTTTAAAGAAAAGAAAGATTTTACAGAAAAAGATGTTAACTTAATTATTGATAGAATTAAGGCATTTGAGAAAACAAAAGAGGAATGGACAAGTTATAAGGTAAATGAATTAGTGGATACTTTAGTATATGGCGAAAAAATTGATTTAAGTAATTGTATAACATCTAAAAATCCTTTAGAATCTTTCCAAAATGCAAGAGATGTAATTTTTAAATTAGATACTTCAACTATCGATTTCTCAGATAAAAAATTAAAAGAAAATACTGTTATAGAATTAAGAAAAATGTATTCTCATTTAGAAAAATTGTTAGTAAATCTTGGGGATACACATCCAAAGATAAATACAATAATCAAAATAGGATGTGAAAAAAATGAATGAAATAGAACAAAAAATATTAGAAGAAGATTATAAACGAGCAATTAATAAATTTGAAGCTATGGATGTAGATATACCTTCCAAGAAAGCAATATTAATACAAATGGATAGAAATATTAAATTAGCCAATGACCGTGATAGAGAATTTTACAAAATAAGCAAGCTTATGGATGATATTAGGAACATGACATGGAACAAAGCAATAACAGCAACAAGGGATATACCTAACGATTCTCCAGAATATAGTGAAAAAGTATGGAATAATTTTTTGCGTATTTGTAAAGAAGATAATATTTTTGGTTTATATTCTCTAAAGTTAAAAAGGTTTATTTTCCCATGGCATAAAAATTTTCCAAATGCAGTTTTAGAAGCATATGCTTATCAATCAAATCGTGAAGGAAAAAGTTATATAACATCTCAGAAGGTCTATACTGAAAATTGTTGTGAAGTAACAGAATTATCGATAAATAAAATAAATGATGTAAAAAACATTTGTTTAACAGTAATAAAGAAACAAGGAAAGAAATATGGTATATTATTGAAGTCAGAACATATCAATAATTATTTAGATGTTAAAGAACAAATACAAAAATAACAATAAATAAATGTTTGTCCACCATTAAAAAAAGCAAAAGATATTTAAATACATTCAACTTTAGTGGCTGTATTGTAAAATAGGAGTTTATCAATGAGAGGAGAATATCTACCTATTTGTAGATGCATTTTTTATAGTTAGTTAAAAAGAAAAAATATCAAAAGGGAATGGATTATTCCATCCCGTTCATAGGAGACAAAAACATGGAAATGAATGAATGTCGTCAACATTTGAGAGACAACAAAAAAATTCAAGAAGCAATTGTAACAATTTTAAAGGAGATAGGAGAGGACCCCAATAGAGAAGGATTGGCAAGAACACCTTACAGATATGCCAAAGCATGCGAAGAATGGTTCGGTGGTTATGAATTTGAAGCAAAAGATGTTCTAAATAGACAATTTTCAGATACTTGTAATGGAATAATAGTAGAAGGTCCTATATCATTTCATTCTCATTGTGAACATCACATAGCAAGCTTCTGGGGAGAAGCATGGGTTGTTTACATACCAGATAAATATGTAACTGGTTTGGATAAAATGGTAAAGTTAGTTGAAATATATGCCCGTCGTCTCCAAATACAAGAAAGATTAACCCAACAAGTTGCAGATGGACTTTATAAAAATTTACAATGTAAAGGAGTTATGGTAGTAGTTAAAGCTAAACATCTTTGTGTAAGTAGTAGAGAAACAAAGAATGATTCAACTCTTACAGTAACATCAGAAGTAAGAGGTGTTTTTAAAGAAGATATGAATGCCAGACAAGAGGCATTAAAATTGATTGAATTAAGTAAATAGGAGAGATAGAATGTCTTTAAGTATTGGAGAAAAAGATGAATTAAAAAAAGCAAGAAAAAAGAAGTTAGGAACATTAAAATCAAATATCAAAAAGGAATGTTTAGCAATTGCTTTTGTTATGATATCAAATGGCGAAACAAGAAAAGCAGATGAAGCAATTCGCGTTTATAAAAGGTTGATTGAAGATGATACCAAATAAAATAGGAACCCAATATTTACCAGTTAGCATCACATTTGGAGAAAACCGTCCAGAGTGGCGGTATTCAATGCACTGGTATAAAAAGGATTTTAATGAACATACAGAAAAACATCATTATTATTATTACCCTTATTTATTAGTCTCACCATATGTAACAGGAATGTCAAGAACAAGAGAAAAAGATTTTCCACAAGCAAAATATATAGTTAGTGATTCTGGTGGATTTCAAATTGCAAGTCATAAAGGTAAAAACTTTAAAGTGTCGGTATTAGATGTTTTAAGGTGGCAAGAATCAATTGCAGATGTTGCCTTTACAGTTGATTATCCAGCATACTCATTTGAATCAGATGTAAAAGGTTACAGTTATTATACTGATGAATATTTTGAAAGGTGTATGAAAGTATCAAATGACAATGCCTGGAAGATGTTAGAGGCACAAGAGAATCAAAAGATGGAATTATGGGGAGTAGTGCAAGGTGGCAATTATAAAGATTTGAAAAAGTGGTATGATAAATTAACTGCAAATCATCAATTTAAAGGTTATACACTTCCATTGAGGAGCACTTTTATGCCAAGTGTAAAAGATGACTTTATGGGACAACTTCAATTCGCAAAAGAAGTAGGAACCAATTTCCATTTCTTGGGAAGATGTGAACCATTGGCAGTAATTATTCTTGCCAAACTTGCACAAAAAACTAAAAGGTTTTATACTTATGATACTGCTTCAGCCGCTGGAGGATTAATGTTGGGCAAATACCACGACCCAATGTTCTTAAGTAGTTTATCATTTAGTAAAAAGAAACCAGAATCAAGAGTTAATTTTGATTTGAATGGCAAACCTCCATGTGATTGTCCAGTGTGTCAAAAACATACTGTTGATGAAATGATTCATGGTTATTACACTTTACTATTGCACAACGTTTATGTTAGAAATAGATTTAATGATTATGTAAATGTAATGGTTCAAGATGATAATATATTTAATAGTTTAGTTGATAAATTTACAAGTGTGTCAAGATATCAAAAGCATAAAGCTGTAATTAAGGATAAAATTAAATCATTGATTTATGAGGAGAGAAGAACATCAGGTGGAATTGATGATTATTTTTAAAGGAGAAATGAAAAATGAGTGAAGAAGAAATAGAACCAGAATATGAAGAAGAGGCAGAAGACATAACCGAAACAAAAGGGGAAAAAGGTCCAGATACTCAAGTAGTATTTGTTACTACAAAAGGTTATGGAATAAGAACAAGTTTCTCTTATTTCAGGAAAGGACACAGAGCATCAAAGGGAGTAAAAGCAATTATCCTAAATGAGAAAAATGGAGAACTTGCTGGAATGGCAATTGCCAAAACAGGAGATACAATTTGTGTTGTTTCCAAATTTGGTCAAGCAGCTCTTTTCCCAATAGATGAAATCAACTTGAAAAGAAGAGCTATCTTTGGTGTCAGAATAATGAAACTTGATGATGGAGATGAAGTAATAGGAGTCTCAGTCATTTAAGAAGGTGAAAGGAATGGCCGAAGAAAAAACAACAATCCCTAAATCGATTGTTGATAGATTGGAAAAATTATCAGCAGCCACACAAATATCAACTGGGGAATTAGTAAAGCAGATGAAAGAAATTATAGAGAGTGACCCAGCAATTCAGGCAATGACAAATAAAGAGCATCAAATAGCATATGCTTCAACTTTGCTTGTAAGAAGATATTCAATGACTGGTGGAGCAAAAGAAATGTATCTTCGGCCTCTTTCCAAACCTAGAGCAAGATTAACAAAATCACAAGGACAAATGAAATATGTTGGTGGATTGTATGCCCTAGTAAAACTAATTGAAAGAGGAAAAGATGGGAATGAACAAGTGGGAGAAGTTCAATATGCAGCTGGAACTATTTGGGAGAAGGCTGCTGATAAAATGCGAACTTTAGACCCATCAAAAGTATACAAGACATCATTCAGAGTAACTGATGCAAAAAATGGTTTGGAATTAGGAGGCAATGATGCTACTTTTGTGGAAGTTGACCAACCAATGCCAACAAAAGAGGAGTATTATAAAGAACATATAGAAGGAGAAATACCAAATTTGATTACTTCTTTAGATGATTTAAAAATCAACAACAGAGATGACCAAACAGATATAAGAATAGTAAAAGGAACAGTATTAGATGCAACTTCTGGAACAAGTGACAAAATGGGAGAGTATGGAAGGTATGCCATAACAGATGATTCATTTATTGGTAAAGAAAATTTTCCAATGTGGGTTCATCCTGAAGAAGTATTTTATGGAATATCATCAGAACTTTACTTTATTGGAACTGCAAATGTTGACAGTAGAGACCCAGAAAATCCAATAGCAAGATATGATTGTCATTTTGTTATGCCAGCTGGTTTTACAATAACAAGAGAAGAAGAACCAACTCCAATAGCAAAAGAATCAGAAGAAGTATCTTTGGATGAAATAAATGAGGCATTAGATGAAGAACCAAAAGAGGCACCAAAGGAAGAAGAGAAACCTGCTGAACCAGAAAAACCAGCAGAAGAACCAAAACCAGAGCCAAAAAAAGAGGAACCAAAGAAGACAGAGCCAGAGAATAAAGATACAGAGTTTGCAATTTAGGTGGTTAAATGGTTTGGAACAAGGGCTTATCAGGTAATCCTGATAGTCCTAACTATGACCCAAGACTTAAATGGTGTTATGGTAAAAATAATCCAGCAAAAAGGCCAGAAGTAAAAGAAAAAATAAGACAATCTAAATTAGGAAACAAAAATCCTATGAAAAATCCCAAACATGTAGAAACAATGATTAAAGGATTAAGAAAGTTATACGACAGTGGTTACAAAAATAAAAATACAGGGAGAAAACATACAGAGCAAGAAAGAAAAAATATGTCAAAGGGACAAAGAAGAAGAATGAAAAATAATCCTGAAGAATGGAAAAGAACTTGTAGAAAATCGGGATTAACAACACATCAAAAACATCCTAAACAAGCAAGTGAGATGGGTAAAGCAACACAAAGAAAACATCCTAATCAATCCAGAGAAGTTGCTATAAAAACAAATAAGGAATGGAAAGCCCGAGACCCCGATGATTACTACAAAAAGAAAAAAGAATATTGTAAAAAAATGTTAGACAAGAGATTAAAACTTAAAAAAGAAGACCCCGAGGCATATAAAGAGCTGTATAAAAATGCTGGTAAAAATTCATTTCAATCAATATTAGATAACAGTCCTTTTTTCTGGAAAGATGTTCCATTCTTATCTAATCAAGAAAGAGAATGTGCTAAATGTATTTTGAATAAACCAAAAAAGGGTGTTAATTGTCATATTAGAATTGGAAGAAATGTGATTGATTTTTACCCTCAACAAGATGATAAAATGTATCAAGGTAAATTAGTTGAGTTTCATCCATATGATAGAAAATTAACACCAGAAGAATATTACCAACAAAGAAAAGAAATTATTAACAATTCCAAACACAAAGGCACAGACCTAATTGTAATTAAAAATTTGGAGGAAATAAAAAATGGTATTGAAAAAGAAAAGTGAAGGAGAAAAACAACCAACAGATTTGTGGAAGGAAGAACTTAAACCTTTTACAATGAAACAATTTGTTGAACAAACTGAAGATGTGGAAAAAATTTTATGGTTTGGGGAATCCAATAGTGGAAAAACACAAGGATATTTAGATGTATTAAGATATCTTAAAAATATTAATACACCACCTGAAAATGTTTGTATGTGTATAGTATTCAGTGATAGAGCAACTGGTATTACAAAGTTATATCACTTGATTCCTAAAGAGTATGTTGAAAGGGTTCATATTTTTCCTATAAGTGATTATGAAGACATGATTAAGGCCACAGCAAATGCAGAAAAAATATTGATGGAGCATTTTAAAAATACTGGAACTCATGGGTGGCTTGTTTGTGAATTATTAGAGGAATCTTGGCGGATGTCACAAGATTATTACAGTAGAAAAGCATTTGGTGAAACCCTTGCTGATTTGATGGCAACAAAAAGACAAGAAATTCACAATTTAATGGTAGCTAAAAACAAAGAAGAAAAAGAAACTGCTTATCAAGCACTCAGTGGTTTTAGGGATTGGGTAACAATCAAATTTTTTCACAATTTTAATTGGATAGATAAAATCAAAAGAATGCCTTTCAATGTTGGAGCAACAGCAGAAATAAAAGAAGAAGTTAATCCTGATTCGATATTTTCTCCTATCAAAGTAAGACCTGCAGGAGAAAAAGATAATGCTCACAGATTTGATACTATTATCTACAAAAAACATGTTGGTGATAAATTTTATCAAAGGTGTTTCAAACTAACTGGTTTTAGCAGATTATATAGTGATATTGATATTACAGATAAAAATGGATATGATATGCACAAAAAGATTTTAAAGAATTTTGAAGAAAAAGGCTTTAAATCATCTGCCATTGAAGAGTTAGAAAAAGAAGCTGGAATACCAACACCACCAAAAAAGGAAGAGCCAAAACCTGAACCAAAACCAGAACCCAAGAAGGAAGAACCCAAAAAAGAAGAGAAACCAAAAGAGGAAAAGAAAGAGGAGAAAAAAGAAGAAACTAAACAAGAGGTGAAGTGGGAAATATGAAAATAAGTATAATGCAATCAAAATTATTGGAGATATTAGATTATCTGTATGTGGATGGTTTATTTCCATTTTCTGTTATTACAACAAAAGATGGAAGTTTAATATCTTCCCAATCAGATAAGGAAGGATTTGCTTACAGGTATGCAGCTTTTCTTGGAGACTATTTTAAAGGAATAACAAAGGAACAAGAATCACTAAAAATAGACATAGAAAAAATTAAAAAGTTTGCCAGCATAAGAAAACCTGATTCAATTATTACAATTGAATATCCATGTGGCAATGAAAACAAATTAAAAATCAGTAGTGAACATGCCAAAGATAGTATTTCAGTTACAAAACTTGATGACTCAGAAATTAAAACAAGTTTACCTTTTGAAATCAAAGATGGAACTCCATACATTGGTGGAGGAAAGACTCCTTTAGATACAAAGGTATCAATTAGTGTCGGAGCATTTAAAACAATCAATGATTATGCTACAGCACATGGAACAGAATTCTTTAAATTCAAAGTTAACAAAGACCGTAAACTTGAAGTAAGAATTGGAGACATACATGCTTTAGACGACTATACAACATATGAACCAAATGCACAAGTGGTCAAAGTTCAAGGAGAATTAGAAGCAACATTTACAAAGGGAATCAAAGAACTTGCCAAGACGTTTAGCAGAGACATTGATGTTCATTTAAGAGCAAATATGCCAGCATGGTTTAGTGAAGTAAGTCAAAGCCACAGATTTGGAGTATTATTATCACCATTAAAGGAAGCATAAGGGGAGCGGATGTTTACTGACCTTCCACGTTGGTTTGGAAATCCGTCACAGGTTTATGTAACGCAAAAGAAAGCACTGGATAACTTGATAAAAACTTTTAATGGCAAGACACCAGTATTTGTTTCAACATATAGATTTCCAACGAGAAACAAACCAATCGTAGACATGGCTGTCTTTGATGTTGATAGTAAACTGTCTTTAAGAATTCCATATAAGGACACAAAAAAGTTAAAGGATTTTTGTGACTCAAAAGACATTCCATATGTAATAGATTTTAGTGGAGGGAAAGGCTTCCATTTTTTTCTAATTACAAAACCAGAGGATGGGTCGGAAGAAGTAAGGGATAAACTTTATTCTATACAACTATCCCTTGTCCACAACTTAAAAATCCATGCTATTGATATTCCAACAATAGGAAGATTGCGTTGGCTTATTCGATATCCTGGAAGTCGATACATAAGAATAAATAAAGAAAAAGGTAAAAAGATGGAAATAATCAACAACAGTTTATATTGCAGATATATTCCAGCCAATGATTTTGAAAATGGTTTGGAACACATTTTAGAAATGGCAAAAACACCAGGAGAGTATCCTAAAAAACCAAAGGCAACATTATCAATGGATGAAATAATAGATAAAATACCAAAGTTTGAAATGAAGCATAGATACAATGGTAATGATAATTTAGAATTATTAAAGTCAGCAAGTAATATTGCAGTTCCAACTATTCGTGCTGTTGGACTTCCATGTTTACAACAAATAGCAAATCAAAAACATCCTTCTCATCTTGAAAGAGTTGAATTGGTTGCTTGGTTGAAGGCAATTGGATATAGAGATACTGCAATAATTGCTTTTATAAAAAATTTAAAGTGGACTGATTACAACTATAAAGACACTGCTACAAATGTATCTGCCGTAAAACCAAGATATCCCAAGTGCACATGGTTAAGGGATAGATACCCTGAATTATGTAATAATTGTAGTTTAAGGAGATAAAAATGAAAAAAATAATTGGTATATTTGTTTGTATGCTTTTGATATTTCCATTAGTTTCAGCAAATTCAATAACTATAAAAAACAATTCACCACCAAATAAACCTGTATTATTTGCACCAAAAATAGTTATATCAGATAGATATTTTATTGTTCAAGCAGTGTCTCAAGATATTGATGGAGATGATATTTATTATAGATTTAATACAAATAATCAATGGGTTGGACCTTACAATTCTGGTTCTATACATATAGGAATATTAAAAATTACAAATGATGGTAATTTTGAATTATGTGTTCAAGCAAAAGATACAAAAGAAGCTGAAAGTGACTGGAATTGTATAAATATTACAGTTATAAAAAATAGATGTTTTATTTTTAATTTATTAAATCTATTTAGGTTGTTTAGATGAAAGTATTTATAGATAGTAGAGAACAAGAAAAGATTCAAAAAGTTATTGATTATTGGGAATCAAATAAGAAAAAATTTCCACATATAACTGAGATTGATATAAGAACTAACGCCGCATCTGATATATGCACCTCCGATGGATTTGTTGGGGTTGAACGAAAGTCTGCTGCTGATTTCATAAGCTCTGTATGCGGTGGCAAATTAAAACAACAACTACATGAGTTAAAGGAAAACTTTAAACATGCCTTCTTGTTTGTAGAAGACTATGATGGCATAATGGATTGTATAGAGAAGAACCCCAAAATTCATCCAAATGTAATTATAGGTGCAACTGCTTCAACATTTGCTCATAGTGGTGTTCCAATTTGTTATGTTGGAGCATTTTATACACCTATAGTTTTAAAATTGATTGAAAAATTCTATGATGGAAAGGAGAATCAATATAAAAAAGATTATACACCAATTAGAAGGGTTGCAACAAAAAATGAAGAGAAGATGAATATTATTATTGGTCTTCCAAATGTTGGTTTTACAGAGGGTGAAAAACTATTACAACACTTTGATTATTCCATTAAAAGACTTGTCAATGCATCATTAGAAGAATTAACTGAAATAGAAGGAATTGGAAAAAAGAAAGCACAAAAAATCAAAGAGGTGTTAGAATAAAAGTAGAAAGATTTACATTATCATTATCTATTATTTTATCATCAGTTGTTTTAACAGGAATATATTTTGATTTTTTTATTAGTTATAAAGCATATCAAATAAATGCATCACATTTTATTACTTATGAGGCAAATAGAGAAATAGTAGGATTTTTTGCAAATAATCAATTTCCATTTGTATTTCTCTTTTCTGTGATATCAATTCCAATTGCTATGTTTCTATTTTCATATACTTTACAAAAACACAAATTATCAAAATGGAAAAAAGAATATTTTTATTGTTTAATACTATTTGTTTACTGCCTTACTGTTACAAGAATATCAGCTGGATTAACTTGGGTTGCTAATACAAAAGATATAATGTTCTTAACACAAACAACTTCCTACTTATTATTAGGGGTTCTTGCATGTTTTACTTATATAATGTATAAGGAGGTAAAAGATAATGAAAAAGAAGATAATTCTAAAAATAATAGCTGTTAGTATATTATCAATATTTGTATTCTTTGGGTCGATATTTTTATTGATGATTTCAGTTCCATCAAGTTATGGAGCAACAATAGGAGTATTAATGGGATTTGTTTTACTTTGTTTAATTTATGCCTGTGGTGTTCCTATATGGTTTGAAGATTATATAAAAGATTTTTGGAAAAAAGAGGAGGAAAAGAAATGTCAAGAAAAAGGAGTAGAGGAAAAAAATATATAGAACCAAAAAAGATTATCAAAGAATCAAAAAAGGAAAAAAAGATTAAAAAGAATTATTGGCTTGCTTTAGGTTTAGTTGCCATATTCTTATTGGTTTTATTTTTTAATTCATACTTTAATTATACTGAGGGTGTTGCTTTTAATCCAGAAGGAACAACTTTGGGAACAAGATTTTTTGTTTCAGGTCCTGACCCATACTATAATATGAGAACTTGTCAAGAAACAATGGAGAGTGGATATTATAGATTTGTAACAGAAGCAGACCCATTATTGAATTATCCAATGGGACACTATGGTAGTTCTCGTCCTCCACTGTTTAATATGATAGCAATATCAACAGCAAATGTATTAGAAAATTTTATGTCAAGCACAGATGCTTTAGGTTGGGCAATGTTATTTTTACCTGCAATTTATGGAGCATTATTAGTATTTCCAGTTTATGGAATTGGTAAAGAATTATTTAATAAAAAGGTTGGAATTATATCTGCATTACTTGTTCCTTTGATTCCTATTCATTTAGCATCAGGTCATGGTTCTTCATTTGCTTTGTTTGACCATGATTCATTTTTATTGTTATTGTTTACTTTGGCTTTTTACTTTATGATTAAAAGTTTACGGGAAAAAGACTTAACAAAATCATTACTTCTTGCCAGTTTATCTGGTATTATGATGGCTGGAATTCAAATGACTTGGGTTAGTTCCTATTTTATATTTATCTTATATGTTTTATTTTTAGTAGTATTTATGTTATTTGATGTGTTTAGAAATTTCAAAAATATAGAAGTAAGTTATAAAATAACAACAGCATTAATAGTTGGTCTTGTATTGTCTTTACCTTATTTTATGTTAAGGGGAGACATATTTACATATCCGTTATTTGCTACAGTTGCATCTATTGTATTTACTATATTTTATTATATGTTAAAAAGATTAAAATTACCCTGGATTGTTACAATTCCAACTTTATCTGGAATTTTAGGAGTAGGAGCAACAGTTTTATATTTAGTTAATATTGGAATAATACAATTTACACCTTTATCAGGATTTGCTAATTTGATATTTGGTGAAGGAATTTATGGAACTAAAGTTGCTTTAACTATTGGTGAGGCACATACATTTCCATTAAGTCAAACAGTTATGTCATTTGGACCTGCATTATTTTGGATAGGTTTATCAGGATTTGTTTTATATCTTTATAGGACTCATAGAAGTAAATGGAAACCTGAAAATTTATTTTTTATTATAATCTTTTTAGTTAATTTTTGGCTTACAACTACTGCAGGAAGATTTCTTAATGATTTAATTCCAACAATGTGTATATTTTCTGGTTTTATACTTTGGACTATTGTTGATAAAATAGATTATAAACAAATGATTCGAAATATCAAAAACATAGGAGGTTTTAAAGGGATAAGAAAAGGAATTAAAATATCTCATTATATTGGAATTTTATTTATTGCATTTTTAGTAATAATGCCAAATGCACTTTTATCTTTTGATGCTGCTCTTCCAGCAACTAATATTAAAACAGAATATTTTGGTGAAGGACACACACCAACTTCTGGTCTTGGTTTAGGACAATCATATATTTGGGCAGATGCTTGTTATTGGTTATCACAACAAGATACTGAAATAGAAAAAGCAGAAGATAGGCCAGGCTTTATTAGTTGGTGGGATTACGGTTTCTATATTGCATCAATGGCTGAACATCCTACTGTTGCGGATAATTATCAGAGAGGAATACAAGCTGCGGGTAATTTCCATACTTCGGTAACAGAAAAAGAAGCAGTTGCTGTCTTAATAATAAGAATAGCACAGGGTAAAAAGACAATTACAATTTATCCAAATGGAATTCTTGACGATGATGTAAAAGAAGTATTTGATAAATATTTAGGCAATGAATCAAAGAATGTAATTAGTTATATGGAGAGACCAATGAATTGTCCATCATGGAATACTTTAATTACTCCTGAATATGGTAATACATTATTAAGAGTATCAGAATTAAATGCAATGTATCATGATTGTTCTAATATTATTACTAATTTAACTGATGAACAAGTTACAATGTTATATCATGATATGATGGAAGCAACAGGATATTCAATAAGATATTATGGTATTGACCAAAGAGATTTAACTTCAATTTTTGGAGTGTTTCCATTTTTAAGTGATAAATCAACACATGGTTTTTATACAACAGAAGGCCCTTTCTTTATTACAAATTATGTAAGTTCAACAAATGGACAAATATATACAGATGATATGTTAAATAATATGACAGAGCAAGAAATAATAGATTTAGATATAACAACAGCAACACAAAGAAAGGATGCTTTTTTTGATACTTTTATTTTTAGAAATTATTATGGTATCAAAGGAGAAAACAATAATTTTCCAACTAATAAAATTCCAACTTATTTTTTAAGACATTGGGTTCCTGTATATGTTGCTCCACAAATTACAATATCAAAATATTATGAAGGTGCAAGAGTTAACGGAACAGTAAAAGTTGGTAAATATCAATATAATGGAGCAACCATTTATGTATTTGATGAGATGGGAATACCACATGATTATGATGTTGTTGATGAAGGTAAATTTAGTGTTGTTATGCCTCCTGGAAATGTAAGTTTAAAAGTATTTATAACAACAAATGATTTGGAAAAAGAAATACCAATATCAATAACAGAAGATGAAGCAACAAGAAAAGTAATTACAAACAAAACAGTTGACTTTCAACTAGATTTAGCAAAAGTAAATATAACAACAAACATTAATGAAACAATGATATTAAATGTTACAAGTGTAAATTATCCACTAATGCAATTTTCAAAGGAAGTAGAAAAAGGAACATATGTTTTAGATGAATTGATTCCTGATGATTATACTTTTACAGTTACCAATTCAACAGGAGTTGAAAAGTTTAAGGGGTCAAAGTTTTTAAAACCAAATAATAATGAATATCATATAGAGGTGAATTAATGGATTTTAATGGTTTTGATAAAGAGGTATCAAGAGCAGCCAACAACATCAATTTAAAAAAAGCAGTTAGTACAGAAAGAACAGGTAAAGCAAAAATAAGGGATAAGTTTATATTTGGAAAAATATCATGGACAGAAGCATTATCTTATATTTCAATAATACAATCAATAATCATATTCACTGCTTTGATTCCTAATTCAGTTCAAACTGTTAATAGTTTTTTGGATTGGTTTGGAATTCCATTTCATTTCCCTTTAGAATTATCATCAGTTGGAGCAATAATATTTATTATTATTGTTTTTATTTTTGGAATAATATCAGTTCGGCATATTGGAACATCAAGAAGAGCACAAGAAATTAGTACTAAACTTAATCCAGCAATATTTTTACTTTGGGAACAGAATCAAAAGATAATTGAAAATCAAGAAAAGTTACTAAAAAAGAAGGGAGAGGAATGAAAAGTTTAATTACTGGAACAGCGGGTTTTATAGGATTAAATCTCCTTGATGAATTAATTAAAAAAGAATATCAAATAGTTGGCATAGATAAAAACTTTGACAGAAAAAAGTACTTTAAAAAATATCTTTATAAAAATGCTCCAATGTTTCTTTATGATTCTAATTTATTAAAAAATAATATAAGAATAATTTGGGATGACATTAAAAATATAACGAGTTATAGTTATAATCTTGATAATATTGATATTGTTTATCATTTAGCAGCTGCATCAGATATTAAAAGAAGTTTAGAAGACCCAACATGGGATTTAATTCACAATGTAAATAGAACACATCAAATTCTTGAGACAATGAGAAAAAAAGATATTGATAAAATTGTGTTTACATCAACATCAGTAGTTCATGGAACCGATGCTCCAATTCCAACACCAGAAGAAGGAATTGATTTTAGACCTATATCCCAATATGCAGCTTCAAAAATTGCTTGTGAAGTATTTATACATGCCTATTCACATGTATATGGAATTAAAGGTTGGATATTTAGATTAGGAAATGTAATTGGCAAATATCAACATAGAGGAGTAATATTTGATTTTCTTAAAAAGTTAAAAGATAATCAAAATAAACTTGAAATATTAGGAGATGGAGAACAAATAAAGTCATATATTCATGTCTCTGATGTTGTTAATGCTTTAACATATATTCCAGAACATGATAACAATAAAAATGTTGAGGTATATAATTTGGCAACTTATGATTATAAAAATGTTAGAAATTTGGCCGATATTGTTTGTGAAGAATTAAAGGTAAGTCCAAGATATAAGTTTACAGGGGGAGACCATGGATGGGTTGGAGATGTTCCCCAAGTAGTATTATCAATTGACAAAGCATTATCAACAGGATGGAAACCAAAATTAAATTGTGAAGAGGCAATAAGGAGAGCAGTAAATGAATTGTCCAAATTGTAAAAAGGATTTGGGAGAATCAATACAATGTGATATGAATAGTATTGGTTGGCATTGTACGAAATGTAAAATTAAAATATACAAGGAGAAATAATGAAAACATCAATTATAATTCCAACTTTCAATTCACAAAATGATATTTATACATTATTTGGTTCTTTAAAAGAACATGGTATTTGTAATAAAGCAGAAATTATAATAGTTGATGCTGGCTCAACAGATGAAACTATACAAAAAATTAAACAATATAACTGTGCAACAATTATAAACACAGGTTTTGTTTCAAAGGGAAGAGCAAGAAATATAGGGATAAAACAATCAAAGGGAGATATAGTAGTAAATATTGATTCTGATGTTCAAATACTTCCAGGTTGGTTTAAAGCAATAGAAAAATCAATGAAGACAAATGATATAGTTGCTGGTTATTCTCCTGACCCGAAAGGAAAAGAATTATCAAGAGTTCCAATTTATGTTGATGGACAAGATATTACTTATCCTTGTTGTAATATTGCACACAAAAGAAAAGTGTTTGAAGAACTTGGTTATTATAATGAAATACAAAATTTACCTGAAGACATTGAATTTAATTATAGATGTGTAAAAGGTGGATATGATATTTGTTATAATTCAAAAATGAAATTATTTCATAATCAAAGAACTAATTGGAAAGGATTTTGTAAACAATCGTTTTGGAATGGAGAAGCAAGATATGAATTAAAAAAACTTCATCCTGATTTAAAAAGTCATCATGGAGCAACATTCAAAAATTTGGCAAGATTAGGATTTGGTTTTTTTGGTTATACTTTAGGAAGGCTTTATAAAAAGAAAGGAGAAAAGATATGATTTGTATTTGTGAACATGGTCACACATTTGTATGGCAAAGACATGGTAAAAAAACAAAACCAGATTCTTGTCCTTATTGTAAAAGTACAATAATTGATGTTAGAGAGGTTTAAAATGAATAAAAGAAAAGAAATTGAAATATTAATCAAAGACATAGATAAAAACAAACAGAAACTTGAACAACTTGCTTATGAATTGTATAAAGAAGAAATAGGAGATACATTAGATATGCTTGATGTTGAAATGCAAGGTTATAAAAAAGTATTAAGAAGGTTGGGGTTTGTAATATGAATTTAAATGAATATTGTAAAGAATGTCATAAAACTGCAAAAGAAAAAGGTTTTTGGGAAAGGAAAAGAGAAAAACCAGAATTATTGATGCTTATTGTTTCTGAATTAGGAGAGGCATTAGAGGCTGATAGAAAGGGAGATAAAGAAAACTTTAATGAAGAAATAGCAGATACTTTTATTAGATTATTTGATTTATGTGGTTATTTTGGAATTGATATTGAAAAAGAAATCAATGGAAAAATGATTTATAATAAAGGGAGGCCAAAACTTCATGGTAAAAAATACTAAAGTATTAGTGACAGGAGCAGCTGGATTCATTGGTAGTCATCTTTCTAAAAGGTTAGAAGATGAAGGACACCATTTGATATTAATAGATGACTTTTCAAGAGGAAAACAAAAATATTTAGATTGGTTAGGAGTTAAAACTAAATGTAGAAATTTAGATTTAAGAGACCCATTAAATCAAATAATGTTTGAGGGTGTTGATGTTGTTTATCATTGTGCAAGTAGAATAGGAGGCAATCAATTTTTACATAGTACTAAAGAACAAGCCCTTTTATCATTGCAACATAATTTACAAATAGATGGAAATGTGTTTGTTGCTTGTAGAAGATTTGGAATTAAAAAAGTAATTTATACTTCAAGTATATCAATTTACAATACTGCAAAACAAAATACTTTTAAAGATGCAACATTTGTAGAAAGTGATTCATATAAAGACCCTGTTGACCCTGAAGGTGGTTATGGTTGGTCTAAATATATAGGAGAGTGGCAATTAAATCATATGGATACAAAAGCTGGAATTGTTAGAATTTTTAAATCATATGGACCTTGTGATGATTATTCAGAAAAATCGGGACAGGTGGTATGTTCCTTAATGCGGAAAGCAATAAATTATCCCAGAGAAAGATTTGTACTCTGGGGTGATGGTACAGTCACCCGCTGTTTAGTTTATATAGATGATTTAGTTGATGCTCTTTTAAAAGTAGAAAAATATTTAGACAAAGAATCAATAACTGTAAATATTGGTGGTAATAAACCTTACAATATAAGATACTTGGCAGTACAAATAGCAAAGTTATCAGGTAAAAATATTAGTATTGAAAATGATATGTCAAAACCTGTTGGTGTAAAAAGTAGAATTCCATGGTTGGAACTTGCAAAAGAAAAATTAAATTGGGAACCAACAACTCCTTTAGAAGATGGATTAAAAAAGACTTGGGAATGGATGAAAGAGGATATGAATGAGTAAAATCTTATTAGTATTGGCAAATACATTCAGTGAAGGAATGATTCATATAGGAACATCTATGTTGATTTCTGTATTGAAACATAAACACAATATCAAATTATTTGATACTACTTTTTATCCAAAGGATTTTACAAAACTTGAATTAAGAAAATGGAGAGAAAAAACTTTAGAATATAAACCTTTAGAAGAAGAACCTTATGAATTTAATACTACTAATTTATTTGAAGACTTCCAAAAAGTATATGAAGAGTTTAAACCAGATTTAATAATGGTTTCAGTAACATCATTGGATTATGAATTAGGATTAGAAATATTAAGAGATATAAAAGACACTCCTGTTCTTGTTGGAGGAATTCATGCAATAGTTGCTCCAGAAGATTTAATACAACACCCAAAAGTTGATTATGTATTTAGGGGAGAGGCAGAAGAAGTAATAGAAGAATTAGTTGAAAAAATAATCAATAAGGAACCATTAAAAGACTTTGAAGGATTATGGTATAAAAAAGATGGTAAGATTTATAGAAATGATGGGCTTGTAATAGTAGATGACCTCGAAAAACTACCAATGCCTGATTGGAGTTACTTTGATAAGAGGCATTTCAATCGACCTTTTAAAGGAAAAATTTATAAATTTGGAACTTTTGAATTGTCGAGAGGATGCCCTTATCATTGTACATATTGTATAAACCACATTATCCAAAAAGAAGTTGGTAAAAAGAATCAATATAGAGAAAAGTCAGTTGATAAATGTATTAATGAAATCAAAATACTTGCTAAAAAATATGATTTACAAATGATGAAGTTTTGGGATGAAAACTTTTTGGGATTTAAAAAAGACACAAATGAATTTTTAGAGAGATATAAACAAGAAATTAAACTGCCATTTATGATTCAAACCCGTCCAGAAGGAGTATCAGAAGAGACTGCAAAATTATTAAAAGAATCAAATTGTGTTAACTTGTCAGTTGGTGTAGAGAGTGGCAGTGAAAGAATTAGAAAAGATGTTTTAAAAAGATATCAAAGTAATGAACAAATCATAAAGGGTTTTGATAATTGTAACAAATATGGTTTAAGAACAACAGCATTTATCATTATGGGATTGCCAACAGAGACAAGAGAAAACATATTTGAATCAATTGAGTTAATGAAAAGATGTAGTCCATCAGTTCTAAATACATTTTTCTTATATCCATTTAAGGGAACAGAAATTAGACAATGGTGTATTGATAATAAATGGCTTGACCCAAATCAACATCAAGAACATGTTGATATGCATTTTGGATATATTTTAAACAATCCAAATTTTACAAGGGAAGATTTACTCCAATTAAGAAAAGTATTTTCAATGTATGTATTTTCAGATAAAAAATATTGGCCAATAATAGAAAGAATGGAAAAGGGTGATGATTTACTTTATGATTTTGCTAATGATATGTTTAAAAAGGTGATTCATGGTGAGTAAAATGAAAAAAGATGAGTTAAAATTTGTAGATGACCCTTTAATAAAAGAGTCTCAAAAAAGAATATTAGCTGCACAATTCGCAAAAGCAATGATGAATGCTTTTGAATTTGGATATGAATATGGTAAACTTAATAAAGATGATAAAAAATGAAAATAATAACTGTATGTAAAAAATGTGGCCAAGATTATATGTACGACCCAAACTGGGAACCTCATTTAAAAGAATGTTGTCAAGATTGTTATAAGGGAGGATGTGGGGTAAATAATCTATGAAAGTAGGAATTAATGGCTTAGGTCGTATTGGAAGAGCAATCTTCCGCAACAATTTAAATAAGAAGTATTTTAAAATAACACAAATCAATGATATAAATCCAGATAACAAGAATTTAGCATATCAATTAAAGTATGATTCCACATATGGAACACTTGCCAACAGTGTTGAAGGTCATAAGGATTTTATATTAATAGATGAGAAAGATGATGTCTCAGTGTTTCATCATAAAGATATACACAAAGTTCCGTGGGATGTTGATGTTGTTATAGATTCATCTGGTATTCATTCTAATGTTGTAAATGCAAGAAAGATAAAACACATCAAAAGATATGTTGTAACGCACTCTCCAGAATCAAAGTTAGTTGATAAATCAGTAATAATAGGGGTAAATGAAAAAACAGTAAAAGATGATGATAAAATTATATCAAGTAGTATTTGTGATGCTTGTGCCTTTGCTCCAACTGTAAATTTATTAAATAAAAATTATGGTGTTGATAATGGTTTTATTACAACACTTCATCCATGGTTAAATTATCAAAATTTATTAGATGGACAATCAGTATCATTTGCATATCCTGGAACAACTCATGGAAGATATGAATTAGGAAGAAGTAGTATTAATGCTTTAATTCCAAAACCAACAAGTTGTGTTACTGCAACCGAGCAAGCATTACCATGGATTAAAGATAAATTTTTAAGTTTTTCATTTAGAGTTCCAACAATGACTGTTTCATCTGCTGATATTTCAGTTAAATTAAAAAATAAAACAACAAGAAGAGATATTGTAAGTTTATTTATGAAAATGGAAGCAATGCAAAAATTTAATATTTTTCACAATAGTTCAGAGCCATTAATATCAAAAGACTTTGAAAAGATGGAATATTCAGCAGTAGTTGACCACAGATGGACTTCTCTTAATGATTCTAATTATTTGAAATTGATATTGTGGTATGATAATGAATGGGGTTATAGTAGTTTAGTTTTAGACTTAATAAAATATTTGGAGAAGCAATGAAAAATAGAACAATAATACATGTAGGACTTGCCAAAACTGGTACAACATTTCTACAAACAGAAATCTTTCCAAAGTTACATATAAATTATTCTCGGAATATCTTATTAACAGATATTGATATCAAACCAGGAATTAATTTATTGTCCAATGAAAGTTTATCAATATCAATTCCACATTATGTTCCACGCCATACAGATAGAATGAAAATACTTGAATATATCAAAAGACTATTTCCAGATGGAGAGATAATGATTGGTATGCGCCAACTTAATGATTCTCTTAAAAATAGTTACTATTCTCAATATTTAAGAAATGGAGGAACGCTTAAAAAAGATGCATATCTTAAAAAATATGAAGAATATTTTACAAATTATATTCATTACTTAAGGGCAATAGAAAAGAAATTTGATAATGTATTTAGTTATACATTTGAAGAATTTAAAGATAATCAAAAACAAACAATTAAAAATATTTGTGATTTTTTAGGACAACCAGTTCCAAAATATAACTTAAAAATAGTTCATTCATCATATCCACCAAGACAACAAGAAACTAAAAGGAAATTAAATTATTTATGCAAATCAATGTTTAGAAAAAAAGGAATACCAATTGGTATTTTAAATAAAACATTGGAGGATATCAGAGATGGTTAAAATAATAACAATAGGAGGAACTGCTGGTTCAGGTAAATCTACAATAGCAAAAGAAATAGCAGTAAAAACGGATATAAAACATATCATAGGAACAGGATTTGTAAGGGAAATATTAAAAAGAGAGTTAGATGTTGATGCTTATAATTATCATACTTATGCTGATGTTTCAAATTTTACTCCTTATGAATTTCTTGTTCATCAAACAGAATTAATGAAAGATTCAATAGAGGTTTGTATTGATAGGGCAGAAAGGGAAGGAACAGATATTATAATAGAAGGTAATCATTGTATTCCATGGATTTTAAATAATCATAAAGTAACAAATTCTTTTATACTATATGTTGTTGATAAAAACCATCATTGGAAATACTTACATTCTTCAACACACTCAAAAAGAATAATATCAGACACGGAATTTGAAAGAATAAGAGAAATACAACATCAACTTGTAAGTTTGGCACAAAAATATAAAGTTCCAGCTTTTGAATATCATGATGCAAAAAGATTAATATTGGAGGAATTATGACCACAGCACTTTTTCCAGGAAGATTCCAACCACCACATCTTGGACATATAGTTACAGCAATGAGATTGTATAAAGAATATGATAAAATCATAATTGCAGTTACAGAAGCAAAACCAAGATGCATGACACCAAAACAAACTAAAGCAATATTTGATGAAGTATTTGAAAATATTCCAAAATATAAAGTTATTATCATAAGAGGAGAAGAATGGATGGATAATATTCCAAATGGTATTGATGTTGTTATAACAGGAAATAATCACAGTATCAAAAGGTTAGAAGAAAGAAAAATTCCATATCATAAAGTTCCCAGAGCAGAAGGAATTGGTTTTACAGGAACTGAATTAAGGAGATTAATAAAATGTTAGTATCAGTAGTTATTACAACCTTTCGTAATCCACATAAGTTTGCAAGAGCATTAAAATCTGTTACAAAACAAACACATAAAGATTTAGAAATAATAGTTGTTGATGGTGCACATGAATCAACTACAGAAAAAATAGTGAATGAGTTTAAAGATAAAAGAATCAAATACATTGGTTTAAAAAATGATACAGGTCCACAAAATGCAAGAAATGTTGGTTGCAAGAAATCAAAAGGAAAATATATTGCAATGTTGGATGATGATGATGAATGGGGACCAATTAAAATAGAAAGACAATTAAAAGAGGCCAAAAAAACTAAAGCAGATTTAGTTGGTTGTTATGCAATGGTTATATTCAATGAACAAGGATATCCTCAATCTTATGGTATGCAGGGAGCTATGGAAAAACCAACTTATAAAGATTTACTTAAAGGATTTAATATGTCTTTGACTTCATCAGTTTTTATTAAAAGAGATGTATTAGAAAAAGTTGGTTGGTGGACTGATGATATGGTTTATCCAGAATATGATTTAGCTTTAAGAGTTGCTAAAAATGGATATATAATAAGAATCATACCTGAATTATTATTTGTATTTTATAAAGATTATGTGCATAAAAGATATGCAAACAAAGCACAAACTAAAGTTAGAATTACTGAATTTTTAAATTTTTGGAAGTATTATGGAAAAGAATTTATTCCGAATATAGGAATCAAAGGTTTTGCTTATAATGTAGCAAGAACACTTGGAGTATTAACTGTATTGTTTTATGGTTATGTTGTTGGTAGAAATACTACAACATTTTTAGATAGATTAAGGAGGTAAAAATGATAGTAGAAATATTAGAAGTATTAGAAAGAATAATATTAATGATAATGCCATTTGTTATGATAATTGTAGTAGTTGTAATGATTTCTGAAATTTATAAAAAACCATCTTTATTAAGAATGTTAAAAGGATTTTTTTGTATTTCAATGACAACAGCCATATCATTTTTTATTATGATGATGTTATTTATTAATGTTTATCAAGTTGCAGTTATTTGGGAAGGAGAAGATGTAGAACCGTGGTTAAAAGAATTATCATATGTTGGTGTTGAATTTATTTGGCAAATGATAGGAATTATAATGATATATTTTGTTTGGCATACTATTTATTTCAAACAACTTATTCCTGGAACAGGAACAGTAAAAGAAAGATTAAAGACATTATTTAAATATGAAAGGAGGAACAAAAATGGGCGTGTTAAAAAAAGTATGGAATGATATAAGATTTTGGAGACTACAATTCTTTGTCCAGTTAGTAATAATTGCTATTTTGACAGTAGCATTATTTTACTTACTTGATGAATATGAACATGTAGCAAATGAATTAATCAAATGTATGCAAATTGGTAAATAATGAATAAAAAACAAGCATTTAAAAATATGAAAGAAGTAAAAGAAATGTTTGATAATTACAATGTAAAAATATGGTTAAATTATGGAACACTTCTAGGAGCAGTTCGCGACAAAGGATTTATAGAATGGGACGATGATGTTGATATGTCAGCATGGTATAAAGATATTGATAAAATAGAATCAATAGGAAAGGAATTATACAAAAAAGGTTATGATGTTGTGTTAACTAATGATACTTTGCGTCTAAAAAAGAATGATGTAGATATTGATGTTTATTTATATCAATTCTTTGGTGGTAACTGTTCATTGGCAACTAAAACTAATTCCCGTGTTAAAAGTTTACCTGGAAGAATAATTCATTATTTGATTTTAGAAGGAATTCTTACAAGATATAGTTCTCCTAAAAAAGAAATAAAACAAAGAATCATAAGAAGAATTAATATGATAATGCCAAGATGGTTATACAAGACAGCATACTATTTACTACTTAAATGTGGTGATAAATATTATAGAAAACCTGTTCCCGCTGAATATTTGTTGTTGCCTTCATATATAGATTTTTATGGAGAAAAATTTAAAGTTCCAGCAGTAACAGAAAAATATTTAGATTGGTTATATGGTTCTACATGGAGAAACAAACCAATTGATAAATGGCATCAAAATTTTATAGATGAAATAGAAGAAACAAAACAAGCATATCCAAAATTACATGTTCAATGTCCAAAATGTGGTAAAAGTTTTGGTATTAACACATATCAAAATAATAACAACCGTACAAGAACCATAAGGGTAAAATGTGATAGTTGTAATCATAGTTGGAAAGAAAAAGTGTTTGTTGTATGGACAATCAACAACTTAAAATATAATCCATTTAAGGTATACACATGAAAAAGAAATTACTAAAATTGGCAAAGTTTACATTTGAATTTTTATTCCTACTTAATGGTAAAAAGAGAACAATTAATTGGAACGGTCATAAAATCAAATTTTATCTTTCATCAATGTCCACTTATAGTAGAAGTAAAACATGTGTTTGGGGAGAACCAATAACAATCAAATGGATTGATGGTTTTAAAAATGGAGAAATATTTTATGATATAGGAGCTAATGTTGGAATATTTAGTTTGTATGCAGCTAAAAAAGGTTGTAAGGTATTTGCATTTGAACCAACATTTCATAGTTATTATGTTTTAAATCAAAATATCATTTTAAACAATTTAGATATAAAAGCATTTTGTATAGCATTAGATAAAGAATTTTGCGTTAACAATATGTATTTAGTAAATTTAGAAGATAGTCAAACAAGAGCTTATTTTAATGATGATGTTGAAAACACAAAATATATTCAGGGAATTGTTGCTATGAATGTTGATAAATTAACTAAAATGTTGTTATTCCCAACTCACATCAAAATAGATATTGATGGTAATGAAAAAAATGTTATAGAAGGAATGAAAAATACATTAAAAGATAAGAGATTAAAATCAGTATTAATAGAAATAAAAGGAGACCATAAACCAATTCGTAATTTAATGGCAAAAGGTGGTTTTAATTATTTTGAAAAACAAATATTAAATAAAAAACATAACATATCAAATTATGTATTTAGGAGAAAAGAAAATGTATAGAAAAGCATCATGGTGGTTACATAGAATTCTTGATATGGTCACTTTTAAGTTGGGTATGTATGAATTAAGTGGACTTTATAGAATGAGACCAATGATAAAATTTATCAAAGAACATTATGGAAATGAATTAACAGGAGTAGAAATTGGAACTTATGAAGGGTATAATGCTTATTGTATGATGTTAAATTTACCAATTAAAAAATTATATCTTGTTGACCCTTATCTTTTTTATGAAGAATATTATGAAGATTCATATAAAATGTCTCAACATAGTTTTGATGTTATTTTTAAAAATGCTCGTAACTTGTTAAAAGATTATAAAAATAAAGTTGAATTTATTAGATTACTTTCTCATGAAGCAAAAAATAAAATTCCAAAGGCATTAGATTTTGTCTATATTGATGGTAATCATGCTTATGAATTTGTAATGCAAGACATCAAAGACTATTATCCAAAATTAAGAAAGGGTGGAGTTATTGGTGGTCACGATTTTGATGGCAACTATATTGGAGTAGTTAGAGCTGCTATTGAATTTACTGATGAAAATAATTTAGAATTATATACAAGTGAAGGAGATTGGTGGACAGTTAAAAAATGAAATCAGTTAGAAGATTAAAAAATTGGGTTGTGCTTGATGAGAAAAAATATAATTATGTTAGATTCTCACAAAAGTTTCCAATGAAGCAAATAAGAAGATTTATAAGAAATAGAAATATCAAACATTTAAAACCCTTATCAGTAACTTGTGGAGTTCCTCCTAAAAAGATAGCAATAGAAACAACAAGTTATTGTAATACACAATGTGCCTTTTGTCCTCATCCAGATATGAAAAGAGAACAAAAAACTATGGATATGAATTTGTATAAAAAAGTAATTGATGAATGTGTTGAATTAGGAGTTAAACATGTTGTTCTCAGTTTCTTTGGAGAACCATTAATGGATAAAAACTTAATAGAAAGAATCAAATATGCCAAAAGTAAAAATCTTTATGTAGAATTCTTTACAAATGGAATGCTTTTAAACAAACAAAAAATATGGAATATCATAAACAGTGGCTTGGATAGAATTTTTATAAGTTTAGATGCAACCAATCCAATAAGATATAGAGAGTTAAGAGCAAATGGAGATTATAATGCTGTAGTTCATAATATAAGAGAATTGATGTATTTAAGAAAAAATAAAAAACCAAATATATCAATAGGCATGTTAATTTTAAAGGAAGAAGATAAAAAAGAAATAAAAGAATTTCAAGAAATTTGGAAAGATGTGGATGAAATACATGTAAGGACTGCACATGGTTGGGGAACTAATGCTAAAAGAAAATTAAATTTACCTTGTTATTCTTTATGGACAACTTTTGCAGTATTAAGTAATGGAATAGTTGTTCCTTGTTGTATGGATTATGAAGGCAATTTATCAATAGGAGATGCAAATAGACAATCATTATCAGAAATTTGGTTCACTTCAAAAATGTTACAAACTTTAAGACATTGTCACTTAAACAATTTACAACATAATATTCCTTTGTGCAAAAATTGTGATATAGTAGAATCATTAACTGACCCGTGGTGGTATTATGACTAATCAAAAAGAGTTAATACATAATTCAAATTGGGATATATTAGTTGTAATTGATGCTTGTCGGTATGATTACTTTGCAAGATACTATAAGGAAGTATTTAGTAATGGTAAATTGAAGAAAGTTATAACTCCTTCTGTTTGGACATTTGGATGGATTGTCGAAACATTTGGAAATAAATATTGGAATGATATAGTATTTTTAAAAAATTGGGTTTCAGGTTATATTTTATCAGAAGAAGAAAAGAAAAATGGAACAAAAAAATGGATAATTACTGATATAATCAAAAGGCTGAAATATCAAAGGTATGCAAAATCAGACTTATTTAATGTAGTTATAAAAATGCAAGAAGGTGTAGAATATTCAACTCTTCATCCCAAAGTTACTTATGATTATGCTTGTGATGCTATCAAAGATTATCCAAATAAAAGAATAATAGTATCATTTAGGCAAGTTCATGAACCATATATTGGTTGGTTAGAAAAAGGAATGGTAAAAGATGAACAACAAACATGGAGAAGAGGTAATTCAATTTTCAAAAAATTTAAAAGACTTGTCTATATTAATGTATTACAAAAAATACTTACATCAGAACAAATATGGACAATCATTGATAAATTTGGTTTACCATCAAATGGTTCTGTTGGGAAGGTATGGGTTAAAAAAGGTTGGGATGAAGTGAGGAAGGGATATATAGATGATTTAATTTTGGTATTAGAATATATCAAAAAAATTGCTAATAAGTATCCAAATAAAAAGATAGCAGTTACATCAGACCATGGTGAATTGCTTGGAGAGTATGGAAGGTTTGGTCATTCAACAAATAGAAGATATAAAGAAATAATTGAAGTTCCCTGGTTTGTTATAAATGATAAAAATTAAAGAAAGTACAAGTCACAGACCCGTTCATTCAACAAATGATGCAGTAGAGATGACTTTGAATAGAGTTGATACTTTAGGTAGAAAGGGTATTGATTTATTAAATAAACATAATATCAAATTTGTATATGGTAAAGAGCGGGCTGACTTTGGAATCTCTAAGCATGGGAATAAAGTTAAAGGGCTCTCCAAATCTAAATGTATCTTGCTTAAAAAAGAGCCTCCAATATATAATGTTTTCTTTGGCTGGAGAATATCTAATGATTCTTTTATGAAAAAATATATGGCAATTATTACAAATAGTATTATTGGTAATGTTCCTCAAACACATCATTTAACAACTCAACAAGCATTTGAATATCTTGATTATTTTGATAAACCAAAAACTAAATTGCTTTGTATGGTTTTACAAAATAAGAAGTGGGCATATAGATTAAATAGTTTTGTTCCAACATTAAGAAAGTATAATAAGTATAGTAATATGAAAATCAAAATAGAAGCAGATAATGCTTTTTGTAAATATTTAGGAAAAAAATATGCATCTTATGGATATGGTGGAGGTTGGAATCCTAAATGTTATAGAGGAGCAATTCCAAATTATAATGATAAATACAAAGTTATATCACAATATTATTTTAACTTTTGTCCAGAAAATTCTCAATTTAAAGGTTATGTAACTGAAAAACCAATAGTATCAATGGTATGTGGAAGTATTCCAATTTATATTGGAGCACCAGATATTTATGATTATTTACCAAAGGGAACTTTTATTGATTATAGACATTATACACCAAAACAGTTAGTTGATAAAATTACAAGATTAGATACAGACCAAATTAAAAAATATAGACAAAGAATCAAAAAATTTATCACATCAAAGGAAGTAATAGATAGATATTCATCTGTAGCATTTGCTAAAAAGATAATCAAAATAGTTGAGGAGAATCAATGAACATATTATTTGTAGAGAAGAAATTGAGAACCGATAAACTCGGTATTCTTTACTTATCCAGGATTTTAAAAGATGCTGGACATAATGTTGATTTGTTTATTGGACATATTGGTAAAATAGATACTTACTTAAAAGAACATCCTGTTGATTTTGTAATGTATTCAGTAATGACAAGTGATGCTCCATGGTATTTTAAAACAAATAGAACTTTAAAATGTTTTCATAATTTTAAATCTGTATTTGGAGGACCGCATTTTACTTATTATCCAGAGCAGGGAATAGATGATAAAGATATTGATTTTATAGTGCGTGGACCTGGAGAAAATGTTATATTGGATATAGTAGAAGGGAGAACAAAACAAAAGGTTACAATGGGTGTTTTACCTGATTTAAATAAGCTTCCTCACCCTGATAGGAGTATTCTTTATCAGTATGATTACTTTGGGAAGGCAAACATCAAAAGATTTATGGCTTGTAGAGATTGTTATCATAGTTGTAAATTTTGTGCAAGTAAAAGGTATAGAGAAATATTTGAAGACCAAAAATGTGCATTTTATCAAATAACAAATGTTGATTTTATATTAGAAGAAATAGAACAAGTTAGAGATAAATATCCACCATTGGGAATGGTTTACTTTAATGATGATGATTTGGCTGGACATAAAAAATGGTTTAAAGAGTTTTTAGAAAAATATAAAGAAAGAATCAATATACCATTTGGTTGTGAAATAAGAGCAAGTAGTGTAAATTATGATATAATCAAAAAAATGGCAGAGGCTAATTGTCATACAATATTTATTGGATTAGAATCAGCAAATAAGGAGACTTTAAAAATAATTGGGAGAACAGTAACAACAGAACAAGTGGAGGATGTTTGTAAATGGTGTGCTAAATTTGATATCAAAGTTAGTTTAGAAAATATGATAGGTTTACCTGTAGATGACCCGTTAGGAGATGCAATGGAAACTTTAGAATTTAATAAGAAAGTTGTTCAAAATCATTCATGGTGTGCAATATATCAACCATTTCCTCATACAGAGTTATGGCAATATTGTATTGATAAAGGCTTTCTTAAAGAACAAAAATATGCAAAATTTTATAGATTTGAAGATATAACACCATTAAATATCAAAGACAAAGAAAAAATATCTCGTCTTCAGAAGTGGTGGTATTATATTGTTAAGCATAAAATACCAAATGATTTTGTGGAAAATTTATTGGAGATTTCAATAAATGATGAAGTAGCAGAAAAAATGGCTGACTATAGATTAAGTAAAGCCGCAAAGGAGTTGTATTTAATATGAATGGAGAAAAATGTCCAAAATGTAAGGAAGGAAAAATATTTAGTATAGATAGAGGCAGTTATATAGAAAAAGCATGTGATAAATGTGATTATCAATATATACAAGAAAAAACATCAAGAAGAAAACAACAAAGTAAACCAAGACCAGAACAAAGACAACAACCATCAGGAAATTTTATAACATTGTTTCAAAACTACTTTAGACTTTTAAATAAGTTTAGTGGTATATTGGTGATTGTTTTATTGATTTTATTGTTAGTAGTATTTACAATATCAGATGGACAAATTAAACAAACTGATATGAGAGTAAATATTGTTGATGAAAAATTCCAAAGCAAAGTAGACAACATCAAAGGAATGATAGGAACAATAGAAGGTAATATAACTGGTGTTAAAAGTAATTTAAATACAATCAATTCAAAATTATCAACAGCACAAGGTGAGATTGATTCATTGGAAATTTTATGTGGAACTATTGCTAATGTTGAATATAATGTTGGTTGTATAAGTGACAACATAACTACAATTAAAGAAAAAATTAACTCTCTTTGGTTTAAAGTATTTGGGGATTCAGAGCAAACAAATACAAATGTTACATTTATTTACTTTGCAAATCAAACAGGAGACCAAAGATATTGTCATGTTAATTTTTCAGTAGAAAAGAATGAAACAGATATTGAAGAAATAAAATTTCTTATGCAATATGATAATGTAAACATTTCATTATTAAACCAAACAGGTAATTATTTAATACAAGAAAATCAATGGATAAATGGTAATTATACTGATAATTATTTCTTAAATTGGTTTGGAAATAATAATAAGTTTACAGCAAGTTATAACATTACTTGGAATATATCTGATTACAATACAAGTAAAATATTAACAGCAAATCTTAAGTATAGTTTAATGATAAATTCAGTATTAGTTAAGTTCCCAGAAATTTGGGAGGAAGAAGTTGCATGAGGGTATTTGTTACAGGTGGAGCAGGGTATATAGGAACTAAAGTAATAGATAAGTTACTACAAAATAAAATTCAAGTTAGATGTTGGGATAATCTTACATTTGGATTATCTCCTTTATCTGACTTTTTAAATCATCCATTATTTGAATTGGAAAAGTGGGATATTACAGAGCATAAAAGACTTCAAGCATATATGTTAGATTGTGATGTTTGTATACATTTGGCTGCTTTAGTATTTCAAGGAGGAGAAGAAATAAAAAATCAAATCATGGAAGTAAATTATAATGCAACAAAACATATTGCAGATATTTGTAGAAACATGGGAATAAAATTTATCTTTACTTCCACCTGTAGCAATTATGGAACAACAAAAGATTTAGTAAATGAAGAAAGTGATTTACAAATCAATAGTCCTTATTCAGAATCAAAAATAAAAGCAGAGAAATATATAATGAATAATTTTCCTGAAACAACTATTTTAAGATTATCAACAGCATTTGGTTTATCTGAAAAAATGAGATTTGATTTAATTGTAAATGAAATGACAAGGGATGCAGTAATGAAAAAAGAAATTAAAGTTTTTAATCCAGATGCTTGGAGACCAGGATTACATTTAGATGATATATCTGATGTTATATTTAATTGTATTGAAAAAGATTTACCAGGAGTATATAATGTTGGTCATGAATCAATGAATTATCAAAAAAAGAAACTTGTAAATATATTACAAAATTCAATTCCAGGTCTTAAAGTAAATACAGTTAAAAAAGGTGATGTAAGAGACTATAAAGTATCTTTTGAAAAGATAAAAAATGCTTTAGGATTTTATCCAAAAAGAACTTTGGAATATGGAGTATTTGAAATATCAAAAGCATTACATATTGGTTTGTTTGATGACCCTTATGATAAAAAATATCAAAATTTGGAGGTATATAAAAATGGATAAAGTAAATGTTATAGCCTGTTTTATATTAGGAGGATGTGTTGGTTATTGTGCATATATGTTAAGTACTTGGAATAATGTATATCTTCCTCCTTGTTGTGGTGGTGGATGTGGTATTATGCCAAGTTATGAAGAATGCATGCCTAATATGATTTCTGTTTTTTTAACATTGCTTAGTTTTTGCTTGTTGTTTTTAGGTTGTTATAATTTAATAAAAGATGGGGTATTTAAACATGACTGAAAAAAATTATTATGAAACAATAAAGGGATTTCCAATTTATAATCCCAGCAAAGTTTTGTTATATACAAAAGAGATAGAAAAGAAGCAACCAGTATTTATTGAACTACATCCTTCTACTGCTTGTAACCATAAATGTATTTGGTGTAGATATTGGGGAATGTCGAAAGGAAATACTTTAAGTTTAGATTATATGGAGAGTATTTTAAATAAATATCCAAAAATAAAAGGAGTGAGAATTACTGGAGGAGGAGAACCTTTAGTGAATAAAAATACTCCTTGTATTATTGAAATTTTTGGACAACAAGGAATTAAAATAGGGATAGAATCAAATGGAGCATTATTTGATGATAATAGTATAGAAAAAGTTGGGAAGTATTGTCAATATGCAAGAATATCTCTTGATGCTGCTACGAAAGAAACTTATAAGAAAGTTCATGGTAAAGATGACTTTGATAAAGTAATTGATAATATCAAAAAACTTTCTAAAACTAATTTACCTGAATTAGGAGTTTCTTTTTTGGTAACAAAACATAATGTTGATGAAATTCCAAAATTGGCAGATTTAGATTTGCCTGTAAATTATGTTCATTTAAAACCTTTAATTGAAGGAATAGATAAAAGAACAAGAATTACATCATTGGGATTAATAAGAATATTAAATGATAATGTTCACTATGATATCAAATATGATAGAATACTTGCTGATTATTATTTTAATAAAAATGTAAAATGTAAAATAACTAATATTATAAGAGTTATTGGTGGGGATGGAAAAGAGTATGTTTGTTGTGAACATGCTTATGAACCAGATTTTGAAGTTGGTAAATGGAATGGTTCAACTGATAAATGTAAGCAATGCAGATATAATCCTTACAATGAGACTATTGATATGTATGAAAGAAATATCTTTACAAAGGAGTTTTTATAATGAAAAAGATAAATCAAATGGAACCTACTTATGGTATAGAAGAAAAAAAGGCTATTATGGAATATTTAGATTCTGGTGCCTGGTTAATGGAACATAAACAAACAAGAGAATTAGAAAAAATGCTTGCTGATTTTATTGGAACTAAATATTGTAATATGGTTCCAAATGGAACTTTAAGTTTATCAGCAGCTTTAACTGTATTAGGAATTAAACCAGGAGATGAAGTAATAGTTCCTGATTATACTATTATTGCTACAGCAACAGCAGCTTCATTTATAGGAGCAAAACCAGTATTTGTTGATATTGAAAGGGATAGTTGTGCAATTGATGCTGTTGATTTAGCAAATAATATTACTAATAAAACTAAAGCAATTATGTTAGTAAGTATCAATGGAAGACAAGCAAGAGATTGGGATTTAATTTATGAAATAGCAGAAGAACATGGAATACCTGTTGTTGAAGATGCAGCTCAATGTTTGGGTTCTTATTATGATGTTGGCAAATATAAACAACATATTGGAACATTGGGACATATAGGAAGCTTTTCATTTAGCATATCAAAAATTATTACTATGGGGTCAGGAGGATTTGTTATTACTGATGATGAAAAGATTGATGAGGAAATTAAATTATTAAAGAATTTTGGGAGAGTAAAAGGAGGAATAGATGTAAACATTTATCCTGGAATTGATTTAAAATTTAATGATGTTCTTGCAACAATAGGAATAGAACAAATGAAAAAATTACCCATGAGAATCAAAAGAAAAAAAGAAATGTATAAATTATATAGAGATTTATTACAAGATGTTAAAGGAGTCAAGTTCTTTGATACTGATTTAAAAATAACATCTCCATGGATGGTTGATATGTTAGTTGAAAATCCTAAAAAGTTAGCAGAGACATTAAATAAAAAGAATATTGGAACAAGAGGATTTTATCCTGCATTACATACTCAAAAACCTTATGAATTAGTTATTGGGGATTTTTCTATTTCTGATTATATATCTCAACATGGAATATGGATGCCATCTTATTTGAGTTTAACAGATGAAGAAATTAAATTTATATGTGATGAAGTTAAAAAGGGATTAAAATGTCAATAGGAGCAAAAATTTATAAAAAGTTGCCAAAAAGTATTAGAAAGAGAACTAATAAATTGTATAAATACTTGCCAAGAAGTAAAAAAACAGTAACCAAAGAAATTGATGGTATTATTTATGAATTGGATTTGAGCACAATTGTTCATTCACAAATATATCATTATGGTTTTTGGGAAGAAGATGTTACAAATATCATAAATAAAACTTTACATAAAGGAATGGTTGCTATTGATATTGGTGCAAGTACAGGACCACATACTTTTAGAATGGCAAAATTAGTTGGAGACAAGGGAAAGGTTTATGCCTTTGAGCCATCTAAAGCATTATTTCCAAAACTTAAAAAAGGTATTGAATTGAATAATTTTAAAAATATAGTTCCTGAAAACTTGGCATTGTCAAATGAAGAAGAAGTAAAAGCATATTATACTAATACCCTTTTTAGATTTGGACAAGCAGAGGATTATATGCCACCAATGCCAACTAATTTTATAACTTTAGATGATTATGTAAAGAGTAGAAAAATTAAAAAAATAGCTTTTATCAAATTAGATGTTGATGGATATGAAACTAAAATAATCAAAGGAGGATTTAACAGCATTAAAAAATTTAAACCAGTAATGATTGTGGAATTTGCCAGAGGATGTCAAGAACAATATGGTTGCACTTTAGAAGAGTTGACAGATGTTTTGATGTTACTGGGGTATTGTTTTTACAATACTAAAACTTTGAAAGAATATAAAGATGTTTTAAAAGCAACACCCGAAACGGGGTCAATTAATGTATTGTGTTTATTATGCAACAACAAGAAATGATTAAGAATACTGATTGGGATATACTAATCATAATAGATGCTTGTAGATTTGATATATTTAAAAATATTTATACATCAGTATTGGGAGACATTGGAGAACTAAAAATGGTAAACAGTCCAGCCGCTTGGACAGTTGGTTGGTTAAAAATTACATTTGAAAATTATCCAATGAAGGATACAGTTCTTATTTGGGACCACCCTGTTGCTGATAGAATTAGAATAATTCAAAAACAAATAGAACTTGGGAAGACATTTGATGTTAGAAGTAATTTCAAAAAAACTTATGATATGTGGGATATTGGTTATGATAAAGAGTTGGGATACTTGCCACCAGATTTAACAACTAATAAATTATTTGAAGAATTAAAGGAAAATAAAAATCAAAGGATTATTGCAAAGTATAGACAAATTCATGACCCCTATCTTTACTATAAGGGAGAAACAAAATTGCCAATTAAAAAACCGCGGTATTCAAGTTTAAGGAAAATGCTTTATGAGTTTGTATCAGATGAAATCATTTGGACTGTTAGGAAAAAATTAAATTTGATGCCTGAGAGTTGGCTTAATGCAATGTGGGTAAAAAGAGGTAGATTAGGTATCATAATTGGTTACTATAATGATTTGATTCTTATGCTTGGTCATGCTAAAAAAATTATTGATGCTTTTCCAGATAAAAATATAATAGTAACTGCTGACCATGGAGAAAGATTGGGAGAAAGAGGAAGATATAGTCATGGAGGCAAATTAGAAAGAATCATAAAGGAAGTTCCATGGTTAGAAATAAGGAGGAAATAGAATGTTTAACATAAAAAAGCAATGGGAAGAAATGAAAGAGTATTTGAAAGAAAGAACAGACTTTGAAGTTATTAGAGGCTATAAAGAAGCAAAAGCAGATTTTGAAGAAACAAATAATCCAATGATTAAGGAAGCATTGGATATTATAATAGAAGAATTAAATAGAAGGGGAATTAAAGAAGATGACATTGATGGTGAGTTACAACCTGGCAATAAAAAGGAAGAATAGTAAATTTTATGAACAAGCAGATATCATAAGATTAAATAGTCCATGGTATACAGAAAAAACTCTTATTGATATTTTGAAAAATGAAAAGAAACCAAAATTTTTGGATATAAATATCAAAAGTAGAAGTAAACCAAAATTAACAGAACATGACTACAAAAGATTATTAGAAATTGCTGGCAAATACAATATTGATTGGGTTGGAATATCAAATGTGGAAGATGTTGATATTTATGATAAAGTAAGAAAAATGCTTGGAAATAATACAACTAAAATTTGTGCTAAAATAGAAACTAAAAAAGGTTGTTTAAATGATAAACAAATCATAAAGAAATTTGATGGTGTTATGGTTGATGTGGAAGATTTGGCATATGAAATTGGTTGGGAAGAAGCATCAGATGAAAAAGATTTGATTTATGCTTTATGTGAACAAGAAGGTAAAGACCATTTCAGGCTTGCAGGTGTTATATTTGAACACAAGAACAGTAAGGATGACCGCGTTGTATACTCGTTCGGGGCATGGGACTTATTACATCCTGGACACATTAGAATGTTGGAAAGAGCAAAGGCTCTTGGGAACAAATTAGTAGTTGGGGTTGTTGGTGATAATGCTGTTAGTCAACTTAAAGGAGTAGATAGACCAATTCAACCTTTAATAGATAGATTAAGAATTGTTGGTGCTTTGAGATGTGTTGATGAAGTAATGGTTCAAGATGATTATGACCCAATTCCAAATATGAAAAAAGTAAAACCAGATATTTTAGTTAAGGGAGATGACTGGGATTTTATTCCTGGAGAGGATTGGATTAGAGAACATGGAGAAAAATTAGTTAAACCTTCTTACAGTGGGGAATGGTCAACATCAAAAACAGTTAAAAAAATAAGAGGAGAATAATGAATCAAAAAGGTGGATATGTAATTTGGTTTACTGGACATAGTGGCTCTGGTAAAACTACTATTGCTAAAAAACTTGCTAAAGAATTGGAAAAAAGAAACAAACCATTTATGTTATTGGATGGAGATGAAGTAAGAAAAACTTTATCTGTTGATTTGGGTTATACAAAATGGGATAGAAACAAACATATCACAAGAGTTGCTTGTGTTTGTTATTTGGCAAGTGCAAATAATGTATTATCAATTGCATGTGTTTTATCTCCAGTTAGAAGAATTAGAAGATATGCAAGACAACTTATTGGTGAAAAATTTATTGAAGTATATGTTAAATGTTCAATTGATGTATGTAAGGAAAGAGATGTAAAAGGACATTGGGCAAAAGTTGAGAAGGGAATAATCAAAGAATTTGTTGGATACAATATTCCTTATGATGAACCTATTTATCCAGAAATAGTTCTTGAGACGGATAAAGAATCAGAATATGAAAGTGTTAGAAAACTTATAAATTATTTGGAGAAGAAAAAAGTAATATGATTGAAATAGAAGGTAAAAAAACATCCTGGTTAAAAGAAGATTGGGACATATTAATCTATCTTGATGGTTGTCGTTTTGATACATTTAAGGAGGAATATCAAAAATATTTACAATGTAGTGGTGGTTTAAAGATGGCAAAAACTTTTTGCTCTGGAACAACTAAATTGATGAAGGATACTTTTTATAAACAAGATTGTAGTGATATTGTTTATATTAATCCAATGTATTCATTTGATTTGTTTGTTCCCAATCATAACTTCTTTAAAGTTGTAGATGTTTGGAAAACAGATTGGAATAAGGAATATGATACTGTTATGCCAGATGCAATAACAAAGAGGGCGTTGCAGTGGATTGATAAGTATCCTAATAAAAGGTATATTGTTCAATATGTTCAACCCTGCAAACCCTATATACACCCCATGTGCAAAAAGGTTGACCAGATGTTAAAACCAGGTGGCAAGAAAAATAGAAATGCAAGAATAATAAGGTCAGCATTAGAAGATACTGGAATGGCAAAATTAATTCCAAATGTAGTATTTTGGAAACTTGGTGCATTTTTCGGGTATCCAATATCAAAGGGCGAGATTTATATGAAGTATGGAAGGGAAGGAATTATTGATGCTTATGTTTATAGTTTGAGAGAAGCATTAAAAGAAGTAAATAAGTTAATACAAAATCAAAAGGATAAGAAAATAATTATAACATCAGACCATGGTGAGTTGTTAGGAGAAAGAGGTCGTTATGGTCATGGTGGTTTAGTAAATAAATTGATAATGCAGGTACCATGGTTAGAGTGTTGTTGATAGTTCCACCGAGAACTATTCTAAAATCAAGCATTAAGCGTTGTTGCACGCCTATTGGTTTAGCTTACATAGCTGCCGTATTAGAACAAAATCATATAGATGTAAAAATTCTTGATTGTTATGCTGAAGGATATCATAATGAAGTTGAAATTGGAAATGAAGGATATATTAGAGTTGGATTAAATGGACAAGAAATTATAGATAGAATAAAGGAATATAAACCAAACTTTATAGGAGTGACTTGTGGATTTACAAGTGAGATTGGAAATGTTGCATCAGTTTGTAAATATGCAAGAATGGCTCAACCAAATGCAAAAATTGTTGTTGGTGGTTTACATCCTTCAAATTATCCAAAGGAAACATTAGAGAGTTGTCCAGATGTTGATTATCTTATTAAGGGAGAAGGAGAATATAGAATGCTCAATTTAATACAAGGAAAGAATTATAATTCTCCAGGTCGAATTGAAGATGTAAATAAAATTCCTTTTCCAGCAAGGCATTTGTTAAAAATGGATATTTATTTAAAAATCAATAGACATATATCTCCTTATCCAAAGAGACAAAAAACAGAACAAATTTTAACAAGCAGAGGTTGTCCTGGAACTTGTATATTTTGTACCAGTAGTAACTTTTGGGGACACAAATTTAGAGCAAGAAGCCCAGAGAATGTAATTGCTGAAATGAAACAATTAATCAATGAGTATGGAGTAGAAGAATTTCAATTTACTGATGATACAATGACTTTGGATAGAAAAAGGGCAATGAAGATATTTGAAATGATGAAACCTTTAAATGTATCTTTTTGTATGGCAAATGGTGTTTTTGTAAATAGTCTAACAAAAGAAATGATAAAATCAATGGCAGAGGCTGGTTGTTATCAAATTACTTTTTCAGTTGAGAGTGGAAGTTATAAGAGTTTAAAAATTATGAAGAAGAATGTAAATTTAGATAGAGTAAAACCTCTTGTTGATTATTCTAAAAAGTTGGGAATAAGTTGTCATGCAACATTTGTATTGGGATTTCCAGGAGAAACTATAAAAGATATCAAACAATCATTTAAGTATGCAAGTAAGATGGATTTTGATTCTGCTTCTTTCTTTATAGTGTCTCCTTTACCTGGTTCAGAATTATATGATTTTTGTAAGGAAAAAAATTATTTAAAGGATATGAAGTTTGAAAAAATGGATTTTAAAACATCAAAAATTTATAATCCTGATTTGCCTCCTGAAAAGTTACAAAAATTAGTTAATAGACAAAGCACTAAATATATCATAAAATATTTATTTAAACATCCTATTAAGTTTTATAGGAAATATGGTGACTTTATAAAGAAAAATCCAACTAAATTTTATAAAGTATTTGGGAGAGTGACGTAACTGCCTACAAGAGAAAAAGAAACTCATACTCCAATGAATGAGAAGGAGGCAATTAAAACAATTAAAATGTTAATTGATATATTTGAAAGAAATAATATTGAATACTGGTTTGATTACGGGAGTTTACTTGGGATTATTAGAAATAAAAAATTTATCCCGTGGGATACTGATTTAGAACCTTATATTAGATTTAAAGATAAAAGAACACCTTTCATATTAATAGATGAATTAGAGGCAAAAGGATTTGAAGTTAAAATGTGTCCTTTTTCAAGAGGGTATTCAAAAGGTATTGATATTATGGAAAGAGAAGGATATGCATCTATGAGCATTGGCTTTTTTAAAGATACATATAAAGCAAGATTTTTTGGTTGGATATGTTATCATTTACCAACTTTTATTAGAATATGGATAATCAAATTTATGCAGAGACATTATAGTGAAAGTAAAAGTGAAGTTATAAGACCAAAAGAACAGGCAGATAGGGATACAAACAGAATCAGTAGTTGGGTTAGAGCTTGCTTTCCAGTATTCTTTTGTGGTAAATTAAAAAAAGTTGATTTTTATGATTTTAAAGTATCAGTTCCAGGAAAAGCAGAAGAGTTGCTTTTAATGAGATATGGAGAAGATTGGAAAATTCCAAAAAAAGTATTTAGGAGTTATACAACATGAATTTAAAATTTGGTGTTCCTTGTAGTAGGTTAAAGGGCAAAATAGAAGACGTTGATATCAATTGTACATCTGAAGAACAAGCATTTGCAATAGCTGCTGGTTGTATTCTTGCAGGAAAAGAACCTGTTGTTTATTGTCAAAATAGTGGATTTGCAAGATGTATTGATATTTTAACAAGTCTTTATATGCCATATGATATTCCATATCCAAAGTTAATTTTAAGTATTAGAAGAAAACCTTATCATCATAGTTTTATTGGAGAAAGAACACATCAACTATTAATGATGTTAAATTATCAAAATGTGGAGTGTATAGAACAGAATGAAATATAGATGTGGTTGTGGTAAATTCATGAGGGCAGAAAGACATATAGGATATATTAAGTTTGTTTGTGATAGTTGTAATAATAAAATAATAGTAAGTAGGGGAAATATAAAAAATGGAAAGGATTTGTGCTGTTAAAAATATAATGGATAATGTTACTGATGAATTAGTTATAACATCAGCTGGCAAAATAAGTAGAGAAGTATACCATGTAAGAGACAGACCAGAAAACTTTTATATTCAAGGTGCAATGGGGTCAGCATTGGGAGTTGGAATAGGAGTTGCTCTTAATACTAAAAAGAAAGTAATAGTAATTGCTGGTGACGGGGAATGTTTAATGAATCTTGATACACTTGTCATGATGAAAAAACTTAATTTGCCAAATTTAGAATTAATAATATTAGATAATAATAAATATCAAAGTACGGGAGGACAAAAAACAATTAGTGATGCTATTGATTTTAGAACTATTTGTTATTGCAAAGTAGTATTTTGTAGTGAAAGTAAAAAAGAAGTATTAAGAATAGATATAAAACACAAAGATATCAAAAGGAGATTTATGAGGGTTGTAAAATGATATTAGAAATAGCAATATTTATCATATTTTTGTTAGTAGGAGCAGGAGATAGTTGGAGCACATCCAGATTTTTAAAATATAATAGAAAAATGGTAAATGATGTTAACTTTAGAAGAAGACAACAAAGAAAAATCAATAAACATTTGAGAAAAGATAATACTAATGCTGAAATGTGTAACATACCAAAAAAACTTATGCAAAAATATGGAGAAGATAGAACACTACTTTATATGTATTTTATAGGATATCAAGGGCTTGCTTTGGCGTTATTATATTTTATGCTAACAGATTTTGATAGTTTATTATTAGCAGTATTTCTTATAGGTTTAATGGTAGGAGCATTATATAGGCAAATAATGAAGGTAATAGTTTTAAGAAGGTTTGGAGTTGAAATATAATGAAAGAAAAAGTAGTTTATACAGCAATGTGTGCAGATTTTTTACATGTAGGTCATATGAATATAATAAATAAGTCTCAAGAGTTAGGAAAGTTAATAGTAGGAGTTTTAACTGATGAAGCAATAGCATCATATAAGAGAGTTCCAGTATTACCATTTGATTTAAGAATAAAGTTAGTTGAAAATATTAAAGGTGTTTGGAAAGTTGTTCCTCAAAAGACTTTAGATTATACTGATAACTTAAGAAAATATAAACCAGATATTGTTACTAATGGAGATGATTGGAGAACAGGAGTTCAAAGTGAAACAAGACAAAAGGTTATTGATGTGTTAAAGGAATGGAAAGGAGAATTAGTTGAAATTCCATATACTAAAGGAATATCATCAACTCTTATAATAGAAGATTTTAGAAAAAATGGTATTACACCTGAACAAAGAATGAACATGTTAAGAAGGTTAATAAATATCAAACCAATTGTAAGAGTTATTGAGGCACATAACGGTTTATCAGGATTAATTGCTGAAAATACTAAAGTTGATGGAAAAGAATTTGATGCTATTTGGGAGAGTAGTTTAACAGATTCTTCTTCAAAGGGAAAACCAGATATAGAATTAGTAAGTATGGATTCAAGGGTGCACACAATCAATGAAATATTAGAAGTTACAACTAAACCAATTATAGTAGATGTTGATACAGGAGGACAAAAAGACCATTTCCAATATATGGTTAGAACAATGGAAAGGTTGGGAGTTTCTGCTGTTGTAGTTGAAGATAAAAAGTTTCCAAAAATTAATTCTTTAATGGAAGGAGCAGTTCATATACAAGAAGACCCGCGAATATTTTGTGAAAAGATTACAGCTGGTAAACAAGCACAAATAACAAATGATTTTATGATATTTGCCAGAATAGAATCATTAATTGCTGGCAATTCAGTTCAAGATGCTTTGGGAAGAGCAAGAATGTATATAGATGCAGGAGCAGATGGAATAATGATACATAGCAAAGAATCAAATCCACATCAAATAGTAGAATTTTGTAAATATTATAAAGATTTTGAGGGAAGAGTTCCATTAATTGCTGTTCCAACTACTTACAACACAATCACAGAGAAGGAATTGATTTATAATGGTGTTAATATTGTAATTCATGCAAATCATTTGTTAAGAGCATCATATAAGGCAATGAAGGAAGTTGCTGAAGTTATTTTAAAGACGGGAAGGTCTTGTAATGTTAGGAATGAATGTTGTAGTGTTAAAGAATTGTTTGAGTTAACTAATAGGTGATATCAATGGATTTAATGATGTTTGGAATTGGAATATTTCTTACTATTACAGGAGCTATTTTAATTTGGTTGCGTTTTCGTTGTGATGAGGCAGTTGCTATATCATGGTTTATGTTTATTGGTGGCATTATCTTAACAATTGTTGGATATATTGCTACACCAATAACAGAAGTAAGTTGTGGATGTTAAAATGAATAAAGAAACTTGTATAGTAAATATAGTTGTTATATGTATCATCATTGGAGTTGGTATAGTTGCTTTTATGTCTGTACTTCATGATATTACAACAATAAATGAATGTGATGATTGTTATGAAATTACTGGTTACTTTTCTAGTTATAGAAAAGATTATGATTATTGGCTAACTATTGATGGATGGGATATGTATGTTAGTGAAGGCATTGATTTTGAAATTGATAATTATGTTGGACATAATATTACAGTTACAGGCCATGCCAGTTGTGGAAGAAGAAGTATAAGCACTATTGAAAATTTAGACACAGGAGAAAAGTTTAGTTATCCAGGAGCAGATTTAACAATTTGTTGGACTATTATTTTTATTATAATAATATTAATAGTTGCTGGTTATATAATATTTTATAAATATCAAAAAGGAAAGGAGAAGAAAAAATGAACATAAAAAAAGGATTAGTAGTTATAGGAATAGGAGCATTATTAGGAAATAGTATTATGATGTATATTACTTTTCTTATGGCATATTTTCAAGGATATAGAGCAGTAGTATTAGTAAATGAATTTAATGAGGCACACTTTGAATTCTTTTTTATACCAATATCAATTATTATTGGTATTTGGACTTTAAGGGAATTTGCTCATGGTAAAGTAAGAATTGGTAAAGGAGTGAAACAATGCGAATAGTATATAGTTATTATGTATTAGATGTTATTCATAAAGGACATCTTTTACAAATGATGAGAGGTAAGGCAATTGCAGGTAAAGACGGTGTTCATGTAGTTGGTATTTTAACAGATGAAGCGGTAATGGAAATGAAACCAAAACCAATTATACCATTTGAAGAAAGAATGGAATTGGCTGGAGCAATTAAATATGTTGATATTGTTATATCACAAGATACATATTCTCCATTACCAAATCTTTATAGAATACAACCTGATGTGCATTTAGAAAGTGATAGTCATGAACCTGAAGATATCAAAAAGGTAACTGATTATATGAAAAAAATTGGTGGGAGAGTAATTGTAACTCCTTATTATCCAAATACTTCTTCCACTCGTATAAAACAAAAAATTAAGGAGAGAAAATAATGGCAATAAGTGATGAAAAAATAAGAGAAAAGAAAGGAATTACTCTTTATCCTGGTATGGCTGGGATGACAAGAGATATTGTAAAGCAGTTGAAAGAAGAAGGAGCAGAATTATTATCTGTTGATATTATGGTAACACAGAAATGTAACTTTAGATGTAGTTATTGTTATGCTAATTCAGCACCAGGAGATTTACCAGAGTTTACAATGGCAGAAGCAAAAGATATAGTTCAACAGTGTATTGATTTAAAAGTTCCAATAATCAATATTCAGGGTGGAGAACCAACATACTGGCATCCTAAAGATTACAAGGGAAAAAGATTACAAGCATTTTATGATTTTTTAGATTATATCATAAAGGAATATCAAAAAGCAAATTTGCCATTAGATATAGTTAGTTTTACAAATGTGTCTCTTATTACTGAGGATGGAGCAAAATGGTTATATGACCATGGTGTAGGTTTATGTTGTAAGTTGGATTCTATAATTCCAGAAATACAAGATGAATTGCTATGCATTAAAGGTGGTTTTAAACAAATGCAAAGAGGATATCAAAATCTTATTAAAGCAGGTTATGGAAAAGAAGGAAGTCCAACTATTTCCACAAATACTGTAGTAACACCATTAAATTATGATGAAGTAGAAAATATGTATAGGTGGTCTCGTTCTCAAGGATTTGAACCTTTTATAATTCCTGTTCATGTTCATGGAAGATTACAAGAAGAAGGTGCAGATGAATTGGGTTTAGATAGAACTACTAAAGAAGGTAAAAAGAATTTAAGTCCTTTAGATATCAAAGAATTATTTGAAAAGTTGGCTATGATTGATAGAGAAGAATTTGATATTCAATGGTATCCCAAAATGCCATGGATAGAGAACAAGGCTTGCTCTAGGCACTTGGGAGGTGTACATATAAGAGCAGATGGAATAGTAGTTCCTTGCTCGGAAGCACCTGACCATTGGGCATTGGGAGATATTAGAGAAAAAAAATTGAGAGAAATCATAAACAATCCTATTATTGAAAGATTTAGATGTGTATATGATTCCCTAGATAAAAACTCAAAATGTAGTCCATTAAATTGTGAGATGGCTGCTAAACAAAAATGTTATGGGTGTAGAACAAGGTCTTATGATGATTCTGCTTTTGATGAAGATGGGTCATATGATGTTAAAAATTTAGACCCAGAAAGATTTTTTGGTGGAGACCCTGCATGTTGGAGAGGAGTTAAAAAAAGTGAAAAGTAAAAAAGAAAGCATAATCAAAAGTATAGTTTGGAGAATATTAAGTGTTGTTACTTTAGCAGTAATAACTTATATCTTTACAAAAAATTTAATTACAGTTACATTGGTGACTGTTGTTAGTAACATAATATTTTTGATATTGTTTTATATCAATGAAAGAATTTGGTTAAAAATTCCAAATCCAAAAAATAAGTTAAAAAGAAGCATATCAAAAATGTTAACTTATATTACTATAATGGGAATGCCAACTATGTTTTTGATTACTTTTATTTTTACTGGTAGTATTATTATAATGACTGAAGTTACAATAACTTACGTTATTACAAAACATATAATGTATGTAATATTTGAATTGGCTTGGATTGGAATATGAATGAAAGAAAGGCTGTTGAAACTTTAAAAGAAGTAAAGAATGTTCTTGATAATCATAAAATTACTTTTTGGTTAGATTGTGGAACTCTTCTTGGTGCAATAAGAGATAAAAAGTTTATTCCGTGGGATACAGATATTGATTTATGTATAAAAGATGCTGAATTATATGATTTAAAAAAAGCTGTTGTTGACTTGGAAGAAAGAGGATTTGAAGTGTATTGTAAAAAAAGAGATGATTTAAATCATAGCATTTTAGTAACAAAAAATCAAATACCAGTGGTACTATTTTTACCATATGTTTATGATAATTGTTTTTCTTTTAAATATATTTTACCTAGAAGAATAGTTGGAAAGGTATTAGATTATTTATTATGGACTTTTAAATTAAGAAATCCAAAAACAACTAAAAACTATGGTAGTATTGTTCCATATAACTTAACTAAAACTTTAGTTAGAATTTGTTCTAAAATACCTGAATGGATACGTATATATATATCTGATATTATTGATATGTTATATCATAAAATTGATTCTTATCATGTACTAGAAAGAGTTCCAGACCGTTTTTTTAAAGAATTAAAAACAATCAAATTTTATGGAATGGATGTTTGTGTACCAAAGAGAGCAGAAGAATTTATAATTTATCGTTATGGTAAAAATTGGAAAAATCCAACTAAAAATTGTACACATGGAAAAGATAATCAAATTATAGTTCAAAAATGTATGTACGGAGAACTATTAAAAAAATAAAAAAGTATTTAAATGACTAAAATATTTAAAAATTTAAAGGAGGAGTAGGATGACAATATTTGGTATGATAATGGGAATTGTCACTATGGGATGGACATTATTTATGTTATTAGTTATTACTATTCTCGGTGATATTTATATCTTTTTAAGAGGACCAGGAGTTCTTACTTTTGTTATTGGATATGTTGCAATTATTTTAATTTATATTACATTAAAACGGTTAGCACAAGATTAGTGATTTTATGGATGGATATTTAGTATTAGCAGAAAAATACAGACCAAAAACTTTAGATGCTGTGATTGGTCAGGAACATTTAATGTCTTTCTTTAAAGGGTTTGCTGAAAGTAAACAAGTTCCTCATATGCTCTTTGCGGGGAATCCTGGAACAGGAAAAACAACAGTAGCAAAAGCATTAGCAAGAGATATGTTTGGAGAACATTGGAAAGAATGCTTTTATGAAATGAACGCAAGTGATGAAAGAAAATTATCAACTATTAGGGGAAAGGTAAAAGATATAGCAAGGGTAGCACCGCTCAAAAATTCATACAAAATCATATTCATGGATGAAGCAGATAACCTTACTTGGGATGCACAGCCTGCGTTGAGAAGAATCATAGAAGACTATTCAGAGATATGTAGATTTGTATTAAGTTGTAATTATCCAAATAAAATTATACCACCAATAAAAGATAGATTGGTTGAATTTAGATTTAAAAATTTATCTCCAACACATATGAATGTTATGCTTAAAAAAATAGTAGAGCAAGAACAAATTGATATTACTCCATCAGCATTACATTTATTGGCAACTTTAACAAATGGGTCTATGAGGAAGGCATTAGGTATGCTTTCAGCATTTAAAATGGCTAATATAAAACAAATCAATGATGATGTTGTATATAATTCAGTTTACTGGGTAACTGATGAACTTATTAAAAGTTTGTTAATATCAACAATGAAGGGAGACTGGAATGAAACAGATAAAAAGTTAAATGATTTATTACATCAAAAGAATTACACTCATAATGAAATATTTGAGGGATTGTATAGAATTATAAAGGATTCCACAAAGATTCCAATGGGAGCTAAAATGGAAATTATGCCAAGGATTGCTGATATAGAATATAGAATATCAACAGGAGCAAGTGAGGAAATACAGTTGAGATACTTGTTGATATATTTTATAAAGGTTTTTGGTAAATATTATCCGAGGTAATGAAATGTTTAAATGGATTGATAAGTATATAATTGATAGTATTGATAGAAAACCAAATGTTTTGGATATATTTATGATTCCATTTATACTATTAAGATATATTGAGTTGTGTGAAGAATATGAAAAAAATGTATACAATTAAGGGTACAACAAGAATTGGAGATAAAGTTAGATTGTTTTTGGCATCAGAAGAAGTTGTCCAAGAAAAACCTAGTCTTACAGGTATGTTAGGTAATCCAATGGGATTAATGGAAAAAATGAAACAGGATGCAATATTACATCAACAACCAGATACTATTACTATTGATTATGAAGAATGGGAAAAATATCAATATAAAATAAATGATGTTGTTTGGATTGATGTAAATCCTGAAGAGTGATAAAGAAATGGGAAGAAAAAGTTTAAATCCCAAATTAAGAGAAATAAATAGAGGTAAAATTTGTAAGGTTAAAAATTGTTCAAGATACGCAAGATGCAGAGGATATTGTCTTAAACATTATAAATCAATAATAGAAAAGGGGAAGAAATAAAATGTGGGAAATAATATTTAACTTCATAATACATGCAATTATTGCTATATGTATTGCTGTTCCATTTGGAACCATTCATGAGTATTTGCATATGAGGAAAGCAAAACAACTTGGTTGTGCTGTAACTACAGGTCCAAGATTTAAAAATGAAACAATTGTTGATACTAATGACCCAGTATTAGTTAAAAAAATAGGAAATGCACCATATCCAGTAATTGTTCCAATAGCAATCATAATACTTATTATAGGGATTTACTTAATGCAAATAGGAGTAATAGTTGGAAGCGGTGCAACTCTATTATTGCACGCAATATCATATCCTTTAGAAGGAAGAGATGAAAAGAAGGCGAAAGGTTAGTAGGTCCGATAGATTTTTTTAAAAATCCTATCTCTCCTCACCACCTTCATCCTACTAACCCGCCAAATTCTTTAAGGAATTAGTATGAAAAATATAAGTCAAAGCCAGATAAATTTGTTTCGCAAATGTCCTTATGCTTATGCTTTAAGGTATATTTATAAAAAAGAAGGAATTTGGTTTGACCCTTCTATTATAGAAGTAGGTTCAAGAGTTCATGATGCTGTTGATAGATATTATAGAAATCATTTACAGTTGAACGGTTCAGTAGAAGATATTAGAAACAAGGTATATGAAATATTAAGAAGTGAGTGGGATATTACTTTGCCTGTTGATTATTTGACAAAAGCATATACTTGTGTTTGTAACTTTGCTGAATTTGAATACAAAAATAGAAAGGGAAGAAGAGGTGTTCCACTTACAGAGGTTAAGATTTACAGCAATGGATTAATGGGGATTGTTGATTATTTGGATTTAAATCAACCAAAAATTGTTGATTTCAAAACTAATACAAAAGCATTTGTTAGTTATGATTATAAAATGCAAGCAGCCATGTATAAATTGTTAGTAAAGGAAGAATATGATATTGATTTAACTCACTTTACTTTACAATTCTTATATCCAAATGAAATAAGACAAATCAAATATGATGATAAATTATTAAGTATTCAGAGAGACATAGAGGATTATGTTAAAAAAATTCAAGATGCTTGGAAGAATATGAATTTTCCAAAAGAGCCAAAAACACCAAAAACATGTAATAGTTGTCAGTATAGTTATTATTGTGGAGGTATTGAGTGAAAGTATTTGTAACAGCAGATACACATTTCTTTCATGAAAAGGTAATAAATTTTTCTAAACGACCATTTAGAAATGTAGAAGAAATGAATAGAGTAATGATAGATAAGTGGAACAAAAAAGCATCAAAAAATGATATTGTTATACATCTTGGGGATTTTGCTTGGGCAAGTAAAGAAAAAATAAAATTTATAAGAAGTCAATTAAATGGAACTATATTTATTGTTCCTGGTAATCATGATTGGAAAAGAACTTTAAGTAAATCAGGATTTATAGTATTAAAAGAAAAAGTAAGGATGGGGAATTTGTTGTTAACTCACAAACCTATTAGAACAAATGGATGTGTAATAAATTTACATGGACATTTACATCAATTAAAAAGCGCTCATGGAATTAATGCTTGTGTAGATGTAACTAACTTTGAGCCAGTTCCAATAGAAAAGTATTTTAAACAGGCAGAGGAGATGTTACGTTGATAAGTTGTCCTAAATGTTTAAGTGAAGAAGTAACATTTACAAATTTTTTCTTAAAAAAAGATGAATTAGTAAAAGTATATTATTGTAGAGGTTGTAAAAAACCTTTTTATGTTCCAGCTGATATTCTAGCTCCAAAAAGAAAAAAACGTTCAAATAGGAGAGAATGTAGAAATTGTGGAGATACAGAAAACTATCATGCAAAAGGATTGTGTAATAAATGTTATGCGAGAGAGTTAAGAAAAAGAAAGGAGAGAGTGGGAAAATGTTGAAAAAAACAGCTTATATAAATGTAAGCAAAGAATTAGAAAGTATGAAGCAAGCAAGGGAGAAGTTTGAAAAACAAATGAAAGAAGTAGATGAATTAAAAGCAAATATGCTGAAGGTGGCAAATGGAATGATAAAAGCAATTAAGTTGTTAGAACAAAATGAAGAAGAATTGAGTTTTCATAGAAAGGCAATTATTGATGCCATGGATAGATTAAAAGTATTGGAAGAAAAAGGAAAACCATCTGATGATGAGATGTATCAATGAATGTAGCAATTTATGTTAGGGTATCTACAACAAAACAAGAATTAGATAATCAATTAAGGCAATTAAAAGAATATGTAAGTAAATCTGGTTGGAATATATTTGAAACATATACTGATATTATTTCAGGTAAAGAAGATAAAAGACCAGCATATGATAAAATGTTCTTGGATGCCCATCAAAAAAAGTTTGATGTAGTATTGTTCTGGGCAATAGATAGATTTAGTAGGTCTGGAACATTATTTACTTTACAAAAATTAAGGGAATTAGATAATTTAGGAATCAAATGGCATAGTTATCAAGAACCTTACTTTAGTAGTATAGGTGAATTTAAAGATGTAGTAATATCAATTATGGCTACACTTGCAAAGATAGAAAGGCAGAGGATTAGTGAAAGAACAAAAGCTGGTATGGAAAGAGCAAAAGCAGAAGGAAAGAAGATAGGTAGAAAGGCAATACCAGATGATATCGTTAAACAAGTATTAGATTACTTAAAAGAAGGGAAGTTATCATATAAAGAAATTAGTGCAAGAGTTACTTACAAAACAAAGTATGGTAAAGTTCATAATGTAAGTCCTGCACAAATAACTCAAATAAAGAAAAAGCATTTAGAAAAGGGGACACAAAATTTACCCAAGAAAAACAACACAACATCTTAATTTAGTAAGTGACCCATTTCTAAATAGGAAGAAATGATAAAATGAGAGAAGAAGATAAAACATTTTGGAAAGTAGCATTGTTATTCTTTTCAGTATTAGCAATAGTTGTTATGTTGTTGATATTATTTGGAGGCGAATGATGGAATGGATAAACAGAATCATAGGACAGTTTTACGGAGAACCAGAATTATATTACACGGATTATTCAATAGAACATATGATACGGTGCGAAGCCACCCATTGGTTTATTTCAGCATATGTGGGTTGTGTGGTAGTATACTCATTGATTGGGACCACATATTTTCAGAAACGTTTGGAATGTCACGCCCATTCCACTTACCAATTCTTATTCTGGTTGGGTGTATTTTGTGCTGTTCTTATGCACATATGCATAGATGCGTTTACAAACATAGCTTAATGAGGTAAGAAATTAACTAAAGAAGTGTTGAAATCCAGAAAGTACTTGTGTTTTCTTACCTCATAAAAGCTAAAGGAGACAAAATGGATTGGAAAACAATAAGTTGTAAAACTTGTAAATATAAAAAGAAATGTAAGGGTAGAGTAGCAAAGGGAAGTAATAAGTGTCAAGAATTATTAGGATTAGTAGAAAAGAAGGAAGAGAAAGCATATCATCCACATATACTACTTTGGGCATTGTATAATACATCGAGGAAATAAAATGAAAGTTCCATTATCAGTTCAGGCAATAGAAACAAACGGGAAGGAATACTTATCTATTTGGGCAAATAGAGAAAATGTAGTAATTCCAACACCGATTAAACCATACTTTTATTCATTAGAGAAACTAAACATACCAGCAAAGATATCAACAGTTGAAGCAATAGCAATATCAGATTATAAGAAGAAGACATTTTATAAGTATGAATTCAATACAAGAGAAGAACTAGTAAAAAATAGAGTGGAAGGAAAAACATTTGAAGCAAACATTCCATTTGTTCTGAGAAACAGAATTGATGTTCCAGATATTTATACAAAGTATGCTCATACAAATCAACTAAAGTTTAATTTTTTAGATATAGAACAATGGTGTCCAGAAACTAAATTGTTTCCATCTTATGATGACCGTATAATTTCTATTAGTTGGGCGGAAAATGATAGAGAAGTTAAGACTATTTACTTGAAAAAGGATACTCCAAATGATAAATTGTTGCTTGAAAAGTATAAAGAAGTGTATCCAAAACCAGATATAGAGATATTATACAACAAGGAATATGATTTGCCAGTAATATTAGAAAGATGCAAGAGAAATGAAATTGATATTAGTTGGTTATCAAATGACGGAACAACTCCTTATATTGGTGGTAAGCACGGTATTAGTAGAGAAGGTATTATAACTTATGATATTTTAGATTCAACAAGGAAAGACCAATCATTAACTGGTAATGTTCCAAATAAAGGATTAAAAACAGTATCAAATTATTTTGGTTATAAAGGTGTAGATATAGAATCAGCAAAGATATCAGAATATGTGGGAACAAGAGAATTGATTGAATACAACCAGGAAGATGTTAAGAGGTTGTTCTTTTTATTTGATATTTATTGGGAAGGAATAGCATATACTGCAGAAGACCTTAAGATACCCTTGAACCTGGCCGTAGACCTAAACATTACTGATTTGGGGATAGTTATATTAGGTGATTTATACAGGGAGCATAACATTATATGTGATGGTCAGAATTATGATAGATATCCAGAGATATTTCAAAGGAAGAAAAGATTTGGAGAAGGCAATTATCAAGGTGCTTTAGTATATATCAAACAAAGGGGTTTGTTTACTCCTGTATTAAAGGCTGATTATTCAAGTATGTATCCAACAATAGCAGCTGAATTTAATTTTAGTCCAGATAGTTGTAAGTTGTTAAGATATGACCCTTACAAGAAAGGTGGATTTGAAATAGAAGAAGATGAAAATACATTTACATATCATATACCAGATTCTGCTTTAAAGAAGACTGTAGTAATTCAAACAAGTAAACATAAAAGGGGATTTTTAAGTGAAGCAATCAAGAGATTTTTAGATGAAAGAGATAAGTATAAGAAAGAATGGAAGGAGACTGGTTCTAAAATAGCAAGAGCTCGTTCTGATATTGCTAAAGTAAAGGCAAATGGTGGTATTTACGGTAATATGGGAAGTCCTCATAGTGCTTTTGGTTGTGCTCCAGTTGCTGTTGCTACAACAGGTATTGGAAGAGAATGTGCAAAACTACTAATTGATGTATTAGAAAAATTATATCCTGAAAGTGTTATAGAAGTAGATACAGATGGAGTATACTTTACTGCTGAAGGTTACAATGAAGAGAGAATACTGCATTATTTTAATGAAGCATTAGAACAAAAGTTTAAAAAGAAGTTAGATTTATCAATTGACATAGATACATATGATTGTGGATTCTTTCATAAGGCAAAAAACTACATATTAAAGAAAGGAGATAATATCATATTACATGGAGCTGCTTTGAAAGCAAGTAGTAAAGACCCTCTTTCAAAAAATCTAATTAATGACTTGGCAAGGGCTAAACTAGAAGGTAAATCAACAGAACCTCTTGTTCTACACTACAAAAAAGATTTAATGGACTTCCCATTACGGGACTTTGCCATGCAAGTGACAATGGGACAATCTTTACATGAGTATAAAACAACAAGTTGTATTTCAGTTCAAATGGCAATGAAGGCACAACAACACTTTGGAATGAGACCAACAAGAGGGAATGTTTACCACTACGTTAAGTGCACGTATGGATATGAATTATATCAATTGGCAAAGAAGGAACATATAGATGTTAGATATTACAGAGAAAAGATTGATAAAATAATTAAAATGTTAGAATCAGAATATGAAATGTTTACAAAGATTGGAAACTTCCTGGGAGAAGATGGAGACTGGGATGAAGAAGTAGGACAATCAATGGTAAAAGAAAACCAACCGATGAGGTTAGGAGATTTTTTGTAGGTGATAAAATGGGACATGTAAGAATGAAAAGGTCAACAAGACACTACTTATCTGTATTAGGAACATTTGCCATAATGGGTGTATGTTTCTTTTTAGGATTTGTTATAGGGTTGGCTGTAGGAAATATGATGTAGGTGAAAAAGTGACAGAAGATAAGTTTGCAAAAGAATATGAAGAATATGAAACATCAAAGGAAAAGGAATATCATAGGGAAGATTTAAGACAAAATCCACCAAACTTTATAGATAAGTTGGCATGGAAGATATATGAGGCAAATCCAATTGTAGACCTTGATGTTTCTTATGCTTGTGCAACAACACTTCTAAATAGTGTATTGCCAAAAGTAAGAATCAAAACCCGTCTTGGTTATTTGCCGTTGGGAGAAATGAATCTTATAGTAGGAGCAAGTGGAACAAGTAAAACATTACCATTTAGAATTGTAAGAGATGTTTTAAAAGACCTTAAAGTAAAAGAAACTGAAGAAGAATATGATATGGATAGTAAAAATAACATAAAAAAGAACAAAGATGGGTCTCTTAAAAAAATAAAGGTATTAAAAAATAAGAAATTAAACATGGACCTACCAGAGAGATATACATCAGAAGGAATAGAAGGATACTTTGCAGCAAAAGTTCAAAGGTTTAACAAAGAAACAAAACAAAATGAAGACACAAATGAATATCAGCATGTTCCTTATGGAACTATGGTAATTGATGAAATATCACAAATGTTTAAAGAATCATCTAAAAAAGAATATTTAGCTGGTTCCATAGAACAATTAGCACAGTTTTATGATATGCATCTTAAAGCAACAGCATTATCAAGTGGTGTTAGAATTCCTCAAGAACCTTACATATGTTTAATAGCTGGAACAGTTCCTGAATTTATACCAAACCTTCCTGATTTTATTTTTGCTCAAGGACTTGCTGGTAGGTTTCATTGGGTATTTATAGAACCAAAAAAGGATGCACCACCTTTAGAAATTATGGATTTTCGAAGTTATACAAGAGCAAAAACAGGAGTAGAGGCATACAAAACAACATTACAAAAATTGTTAGAATTAAATGTTAGTAAGGATTTTAATTCTAATGATGAAATAATACCAATTAGAATATCAAGTAAGGCAAGTATAATGTGGAGAAGATATCATAATAAGAAGTATGGAGAATGGTATATCAATTCAGTAAACAATCCTTATGATTATGATTGGCAATTTTTAAGAAGACTTCCAGAACAAGCATTAAGGTTGGCTGGAACATATGCAGTAGGAAGAGTTACTACTTTGCTAACAAATGCAAAAAGAAATGAAGACTCGGCAAAAAAGAAATTTTCAATTGTAGAAGTAAGAGAAGATGATATACACAAAGCAATCAACAGAATTGATGTATATGAAAAACATATAAAGAAAATACTTCGGATTAAAACAACAGGAGTTGTTTATACTATGGGTACAAGGAAGGCAAAAGGAGAAGTGTTTTCTGTTGATAATGTTATCATATGCTTAAACAAAGCTAAAAATAGGAGACTTAACTTAAAACAATTACATCAAGCAACTAAAATTACTGATAATAGAACATTAAGGAGTTATATTAACAAAGCAATAAAGGCTGGTTTAGTAAAGAAAAGAGATAGACAAGATGTTCTAAAAGAATTAGAAAAACAAGTTAAGGAAGGAAAAATATTCAAGCAAGAACAAAAACAAGAAATAGAAAGATTAGCACTGAACAAGAACGTAAAAATCTTTGAATTAACTGATGATGCATAGGTTACTTACTGGAATGAAATCCACATTCCAGTTTTATATCCAACATAGGAATTAACGTTTAATGGGACAAAATACACAGCTCTTGAGAGAACTGGAGTAACTGGAAGAACTGGTATAAGTGCTATAATGTATAAATATATACGAGGTAACTGTATGTATGTAGGTAACATAAATAATAAGAACAAACTAATCAAATGGCTAAAAGAATTCTACAATGGTCGCCAAAAGAAGACTCCAAACTATGCAGTCCTCCATGGTCCACCAGGCAACGGGAAAACATATTTAGTTGAAACTCTTGCACAATCAATGAAGTTAAACATCCACAAAGTAACACCAGATGATAACTTCAAAGAATTCCTACAAACAATCAACATGTGCAAGTTAGATGACCTTGAAACAAAAAAGCTCATACTCATAGATTCAATTGATGAATTCAACAATACCTATATTCAAGAATTAGATATAGTATGTATTTATCCTGTAATATATACGTCAGTCAACTACCCACCAGAATCCCTTCGTAAAGGATTAACCCTATCAATCAAAAAACCATTCACATCAGAAGTATTTACACTACTCAAAGCAAAACAACAAAAACTTGGTTTCAACCATTCAAATGATGTGTTATTAAAAATAGCAGAGCAATCAATATCTGTTCGCTCCGCCATCAATTCACTATACACTGGTATACCACAAACAACATCCTATCCAGATACATCCCCATTCGGGATTTATTTATCTCTCAAGAGCAGGCGTCTACAACAAGACCTTGATATTCCTTTATTACATATGCTTACAAAAAATCTCAATCTCTATACAGATGCTGGTCTCAAAGTATTAGAACAATTCGCAGAATATGATTATCGTTTAAAGGTAAAATTTGAAAAAACCATACCAAAATATGAAGTTAACAATATGACCGCTCCAATAGAACAAATACAGTGGCTCAAAAAACAAAAATATAATAAAAAACAATCAAACCCCCAACCACCAAAAAAGCAAGAACCCATACAAATCCAAACACACACATCAATAACAGACTTTTTTTAGTTCTGTTACCATTAAAAAAATAATAAAGTATATAAGGCTCCATTTTATTTTCAACTTGAGGAGATGGTATGGGAAAAAGACTATCAGAGAGCATAAAGCTCATTGAAAAGGATTACCACCTAAAAGTAAGAAAAGCAAAATGGGAACAAACATTACCAACATTTAGAAACCTAGAAATAGACATCAGTTACAAAAACAACTACGATGATTTGATATTATCAATAACAGACATTTTAAATGTAGAAGACAAGCGCCTTATTACAACAAAAATAAAACATATATCACAATACCGTTCAAACTACATCATATCAAATATCCAGTGTCCCTGTTGTGGTAAAAACATTCCAATTAACAAACTCTGGAATTGTTACATATGTGAATGTGATGGTACCAAAAAGATTTTCGAAATAAAAGATGTATGGTATCCTAAACCAAAACAAATAGTAGAACTGCCAAATAATGATTATGAGTAAATTACTATCAATCCAACAATTCATAAAAAGTTGGATATACAGGAAAAGAAAATTACTAACAATTTATGCAAAGACAGGGATAGTAATAACCATATCATTAATCCTAATAACTAATACTATCTATTCTATATTAGATGTGGTATATATTTTAATTGGAGCAATTATACTAGGGTGGTTTACTCTTTTCGGATACAAATACCTATTATAGTTTTTCAGTATCCTATCAAAAACTTACATACTTATACTATCTCTATTTTAGAATATGGTTTTAAACAAAAATAAGAATGAAATAAAATATTAAATATTAGGGGGGTATATGCTCCAGGAACATATCCAACTTGATATATTTGTATGATTTTTTGGTTATTTGGTCAACTCATCAACTGATATTTCCGTGAGATGTATGTCTACTTTGTATATCCAGTATTTATCAAGTTTAGATTTTTCCTTTAAATTATAATCCAATGGAACACAAAAAAGATATACATCGTTACCTCGCTCTACAAGCTCATGCCATTTATATAATTGGTCATAACTTACACTAAAGTTAGAACCATATTTTACTTCTATATATTTTTTATCCCTAAAAGCAAAATCAGGCATCCCAACATTATTATCAATATGTGGATTTATTTTTGTAAGTTTAATATTATTTTTATTCTCTATTAAATTTTTTGCAAGTTCTTCAGACACTGTCATTGTTCTTTTTGTTTTTGGTTTATCTTGTTCAACAACTTCAGGTTTTTTATTACGTTTTTTTCTGTTATGAATTCTTGCTTCTTTGTCTAATGCAATTCTTTTATGTTTTAAAATTGAAAGTAAATTTCTTTCTTCCCTAGAAAAAACTTTATCACGTTTAAAATTGTTTTCCATAATATCACTTTCTTCTCTTACCAGATTTTCTTTTAGGAACATCAACAAAAAAGATTTCTTTCATCAAAAACTGTTCCCATGTTTGTTTTGTTCCTTTTTTGACACGAAGTTGATTATAATACTTTTCATTAATTTTTATTTGTAAAATAACAACAATTTCTTTTTCCATAACCATCCCTATAATCATATGTAGTATATATATATAAAAATTTGGAAAAAATTAATAGAATCACAAAGCATTAATTATACTATATAATTAATTGTAAAATCAATAGATTTTTAAAGAATGAAAAACAAAGGGATAAGTATAATAAAGTGCAGAAAAGTGCAGAAGGGTAAAGAAAAGTAGAAGAAATATTTTACGTAGAGGTGCGTATCTATGAAAAAATTCCGTTCAAGAATTAAATGTGATGCTTGTGGTAGAGAATACACAACAATTAAACACAAGAAAAGAAAACCAGCTCGCTGTAAAAAATGCAATAGCATACAAATAAGAGTTCTTAACTCATGGGAGGTATCATAATGGGAGTAAGTCCAATAGTATACAAACATCTACCCCCAAAATTACAAAAGTTAGTTTCAAAACCTCCGCCACCTCCACCCCCACAAACAAAACCTGCTCCAAAACCAGCACCTAAACCAAAAACAAGTTCAAAACCAAAAGTATCATCAGGCGTAAAAAAAGTTCTATCAAAAACAAAAACAGGCCAAAAAATCATAAAAAAAATAGAAGAACCTACAACACCAACAAAACCACCAACCCAACCAATTAAATCAACTGACCCGCTTTTTAAAGTTTTGCCACCAGCAGCACAAAATGTAATCAGAGCAGGAGAAGGAAAACCACCAGTAACAACAACACCTAAACCAACACCAACACAAACACCATTAGAACAAAAATTATCAACTTTAGGTCCAGGAGGACAACAACTTGCACAAAAAATACAAGAAATAAGAACAAAACCAACCCAACCAACTCAACCAACTCCAACAGGTCCAGTCCAACCAGAACCAACAAAACCTCCATCACCTGCATTTATGGATTTCTTATCAAAAACACCAGCAGGAGCAAAAATTGCTGAAGGTATCATAAAACAAGATAAAACTTTAATAGATAAATCAAAGGAAGCTCAAATAAGGAAAATACAACAAACATCTTTTATATCAGTTGATACGTCTCCTGAAGATGTTATGAAAAAAGCAAAACAATATGTAAAAACAGAAAATATAAATGAACCTATAACCCGCCAACAAACACTTCTTGTAACATGGGAAAAGCCTGATGGAACAACAACAACGGCACATACTAAAACAAGTGATTTAAATTGGTTACAAAATAATATACAAAAAAAATATGGTGGAGTTATAACAAAAATTACTGATATTGATAAAAAAGTATATTATCAAACACCTGGTCCATCAGAATGGAAAAATGCAATCAATCAATACAATGATTCTGTTTTAAGTAACCAAAAACAAGTATATCAACAAACTGGTTATATTCCTGATTGGATAAAAAATACTGTTGAAGTTCCTCAAGAAATAGCAAATTCAGGTGCAACAAAAGAATATATTGATTTGGCATACAAGGATTATTTAAATTTGTCAACAAAACAAGCAAAAGAAAAATTACAACAAAAACTTCAAAAAAGTTCTTGGTATATGTCAACACAACCTATATACGAAGGGAAAACTTTTTCAGAGTTAAAAAAAGAACATCCAGCATTATATTTAACTCGAAATCCAAAAACTGGAGAATGGATACCAAAAATGAATTATATACGTTGGAAAAAAGAATATGATAAAGCAACAGAAGCAAAAGCTGGAGGTCTTGCAGTAGGAGCTAAAGATGTTGCTCATTCATTTTTAAGTATTTTTGACCCTGGAACATGGACAGCAGCATGGGAAGGAAAATTAGCAGAACGTCAAGCAAGAAAACAATATGAAGATGTTCAAAAAATTAAAGCTGGAAAAGGCTGGGAAGTATGGGTAGGAGTTCAAATACCAGCATATACTAATGTAATCTTACCATTAGCTGGAGGAGCACTTTTAAGTAAAGGATTTACAGCTGTTGGAGCAGCTGGAAAAGCAGCTGCTGGTACAACAACAGGAACAGTCCTCACAGGTTATGCAACATATGCACCGTATGTTATAGGAGGAACAATGTCTGCATTAGTAGGAGCAGATATAGGAAAAACAAAGGCATTAGAAGATAAAGGAATACTTCCCAAAGGTTCTACAGCTCAAAAATTGATTGGTCTTGGAATGCAAGTTCCATCAGTAATTGCTGGTTCAAAATTAGCTAGTATGAGAATAGGAAAAGGTGCACCATTATCAGAACGTTTAGCACAAGGATACCAAAGAGTTAAAGGAAGAATTCCTGGTTATGAAAAAATAACAGGAGCTCCAAGAAAATTTGCCTATCAACAAACACAAGCAAAAATTAGATATGCACAACAACATGGTATGCGTTATGACCCAAGATTATCATATATGGAACGTTTAAGTATATCACAACCAAAAGTATATAAAACAATTCAAACTGTAAAGGGAAAATTTTCAGTTCCGAAAAAAATTTCATATACAGAATTAAGACAACTTCCACCAGGATATGAAGAAGCATTACCTTTTGAAGAACCAATGACAACAAAACAATTTAAAACACCTACTGGACCTTCATACTGGGAAACAGCAAGACCATGGGAACGAATAGTATTTATGCCTCATGGTAAAGTATCAAGTCCAAAGGGAATATCACTTGCTGGTGCAAGAGGTGGAGAAAGATATTGGTATGGAGAAACAAGACCAATGAGAGCATATGGTCTTCCAGAAGAACCACTTGGTCCAAGAATCGAAACAAGACCTGAACAAATAATGAGAAACCTACAAAAATGGAGTAAGGGACAAAAACTTGTACCAGAAAAAATAACAGTAGCAAAAGAAATCATAAGAGCAGGAAGATTAAAAGCAACAGGATATACAGAACCATCTACAAGATTGCCACCAACAGATTATTTTCAAGTTAGTATGGGAAAGGAAACATTTCAACTTTACAAACCAAGAATGTATGACCCAACAGTTAGAAGGGTTATGTCTGAGGCATGGAAAAGAGCAGTATATGGTTATGAACAACCTGTAAGTGAACTAGGTTTACCAGAAACAACTTTTGAAAGGGCTATGATACAAAAACCAGGTTTAGCAAAAACAAGAGCAGTAATAAGAGCATCAAAATTAGAAGCAAAATATGGACCTTTTACAGAACCAAAAACACCAATGTATGAATATAAAAAAGTAATAGACTACAAAACAGGGAGAATCAAAAGAGGATATGTACCCAAAGAATCAATAGCAGAAAAATATATTTACAAACCAAAAATTAAACAAACCAAACTTAAACAATTTGTAGAAAAACCATCAAAATTAAAATATTGGGAAGATGTTGTAGGTCGAAAACTTACACCAGCAGAGGGAAGGCAAGCAATACAAGGAGTAAGAACAGCAATACAATGGAAAGGAGGAAGATTAGTTCCAGGAAAAGGAAAAATATTTAAATTTGAACCAAAAACTTCAAAGGGAATAGAAGGATTAGATTATGGTAAACAACAAATAACACAATTAAAAACTGAGGCAAAAACAGACCTAAAATCAGGAAAAATTACAAAAGCACAATATGATAACATAATAACACAATTAGAAAAAGGAGTATCAATAAAACCAAAATATGAATTTAGATTTACTAAACCAAAATTTATACCATATCAAAAACCTATCTATATACCACAACAACTAATATCAGATGAATATAAATTAAAACAAAAAGAAATACTTCGTCCAAAAGTAGAAAAACATTTGAAAAAATTACAATTAGCAGAACTTACAAAAAGAATAAGAAAAATGACACAAGATGAATTAAATAGTGCAATTAAGAGAGGAGAAATATCAAGAGAACAACTAAATCAAATAAAACCTCTTAACACTGTAAAACAAACAATAGGAGATAGAGTAATAGAAAAAAGAATATATACAGAGCAAGGACATAAGCAATACAAGCAACAACAAAAACAATTCAAACAAAACAGAGAATTAGTTAAAAGATTAATAGATAGACTTAATAGAGAAAGAACAGGACTTACAAAAGAACAAGAAAAACTTCATAGAGCATTCCTAGATGCAGAAGAAGCAAGACTTATAAACGAATTCAATAAAGCATACAAACATGTAGTATCACCAAAAGAACAAACTGAATATGATGCTTATAAACAATTAAGAATACAAGAAAAATATGAATCATTAAGAAAGGCCGCAGATGATATTAGAAAAGGTAGAAAGTTTGTTCCAGAAGAATTAGAACCAATAAAACCCAAAAAATCAAAATATGGTTCAGCAATCTTCTTTGATACTCCAACTGGTCGTATTTTTGAATATGTTGCTAAAAATCCACAAGGAGCAAAAAAGTTAAAAGAGTTACAGAAATTTTATAAAGAAATAGTCAATGAATCAAATAACTTAACACAAAGATTAAACAATAGAGAATTAGTAGAAGTAAAAATAATAAATAAACATAATCAAAAAGTAAAAGATTTTGCAGTAAAAAAAGAAAAATTAAAAATAGATAATGATATTGATTTAACACAACCACGTTCCCGTCTACAAATATACAGATATTATGATTTAGAAACAGAACAAATGATAGAAGAAATTCGTCCAGTATACGGAGAAGCTCCAGTAAAAAGAAAATATGGTGTATTAAAAGCACCAAGATTAATAAGAACACCTGCATTACCTTTATCATTACGAGCAGGATTATACCCACATACAGTTAAAAAGATAAAAGGTTATAAAAAAGGAAAACCAGAATATGATACATTCTTTGAGCCTCCCAAACCAATGCCAACAAAACCAAAAGTAGAATTAAAGAAACCTACAAAACCTGAATGGAAAGAAATACAATCAGGTCGTCTTGGTTTAATATCTCAAGAAAAACCAGCAAAGGAAATAGTAGAAAAAACCAAAAAACAACTTAAAACAATTAAACAAAAACAAAAAACATCCGAAAACAAAACTAAAAAACAAATCAAACAACTAAATAAATTTGCTCAAGACCTTTATAAGTATTCCCAAACGACATTATTGCCAACATGGCAACAGCGCAAAATAAGAAATTGGATAAATAGAATTAGAGGACAAATAAGAAAATTAGATACAACTTTAGCATTAGAAAAAAATAGTAAACAAAAAATAGATGAACTAGAAAAACAAGCAGAACTTTTAGCATTAGAAGAATTAACAGTACAAGATAGGGAAATAGTTAGTAAAATAGCACAAGATATATCATCAGTACAAGGTTTACAATTTGATGTTGCTCAAGAGCAAGGACAGGCACAAACTTTAATAACATTTTTGGTGCAAGAGCAAGATGTTGCTCAAGAGCAAGATGTTGAATTACCAAAAATTTTAATTCAAGTTCCAGTTACAATTTCACCAACAATTTCAACATATCCAGAATTTAGACCAAAAAGAGAAGAAGTAAAAAAATTTCCATCTTTCATACCACCACCAGAAGAATATAAAAAGAAAAAAAGAATCAAAATACCAACTCGCAAATACCCAACCAAATACAAAGAACGCAAATTCATCCTACCAACCTTTGCTGGAGCCCTCAAACAACAATATATCCAAAAACCATATAAACCAAAACCCTATAAGGCACAAAGGGTGCCGAAAACTTTGAGGTATTAAAATGAACAAGGAGAGGATGTGATAAAATAGACGTAATACCGTTCGCCAGATTCATAGGAGCACTTATCTGCTTTGGGCTTTCCTTTTTCTTCCTTGCCCTCATGCTCACACTATTCACCGACCAAATACCATTTCAGGGAGACTATGCTACAGCCTTAATGTCCCTCTGGCTTGCTCTCCCAGCAATAGTTCTATTCTTTAGTGGCATCCGCTTAGTAATGGTAATGCAAAAAAGGAGAGGTTAAATATGATTCCCCCAAGAAAGAAAATGACATATCAACAGGCAAGAGCCATGTATGGTATATCTCCTTATGGAGATACTGATAATGATGGTGTGGTAAATATAAATGACTGTCGTCCACTGAATCCAAACGAACAAGGCATCTTTAAACGTGCAGTTGGTAAATTAACCAAAGACAAATACGGCCAAACTGCAGAAGAATACAAACAAGAAAAATTAGAAAAAGCAATCCGCAAAGCACAACTTGCCGACCTTGAAGCACAAGCAGCCGCCTCTGGACAACCACTACAAAAAACAGGACCCACTCAATCAGCCAAACAATGGTTAGAGCGTCAAGCCCATAAAGACATCAATTTGCCTCAAGGAACTTTATCCCGAATTGCCAAACCAGTTCAACGAGTTGGTCAAACAGTCTCCCCATACGTCACAGGAGAGCAATGGCCAGAACCTCCATTAATGCAATCAAGAGAAGTATATCCACAAGACCCCTACATAAGAAGAGAAGGAAACCTCCGATATCGCGTACAGCCAGGATGGGCATACGGCAATAGAAAAGGATATGCATCCCGTGGTCCATCCCGTGAACCAATCATAAACATATTCAAAGATGCGCCCAGTCCTCGTCCACAAAATCCATTTAGAAAAAGAAGGAGAAGATATTGATATGAACTATATAAGAGCAACAATCTTCCTGGCATTCTTATCCTTCCTAAACCTAATGCTTGCTATAACATTCAACTACATCCGCTCCAACGTATGGGAAACAATCCGTGATGCTTCAAACATGACAGGTGTCTATTCAAATGTCAACCCCCACCTCCTAAACTTCGAACTAATATTCTGGCTCCTATTCATTTTCTCCGCAGTAGGAGCAATTGCCTGGTACATATTAGGCTCCCATCAGGAAGAATATGAAACTTATAGGTGATTAAAATAAAATACAAAATCAAAATAGTATTAATAGCACTAACTTTGATTCTTCCTACATCCTTAGCTCTAAGCAATAGTTATTATAAAACAAAACTAGAATCAAATTATTTTGATATATCAATAACCAAATATAATGAACCACAATTGTATTTATTATCATCCGAAGAACAATTTACTCATTTAGAAATAATAGAACATACATATCAAATAAATTATTCTCAACCACCATCAATTACATTTTATACTGAAAATAACATACACTCCAATAATAATATATCTATATTATATTATGCACCAGTCGACTATACATTGCTTAAAAAAGGAAAACTTGATTTGCTCCGAATCCTAGTCCCATCATCCTATTATTCCAATAACTGCAAATACACTACAACATCAATAACCCTACGAATACACTACAAGGAAAAACCAAAATCCTTTGTATCCCAAAACGACATCCAAAAAGTGGGGACTATTATTGATAATCCAGAGGTTCTACCCACCTTTGATACCCAACAATCAGATTTTGACCCACAAGCCCCAGATTATGAATACATAATTATAACAAACGAATCATTATGGTACATATTTAACACTTATTTTAAAGATTGGAAAATAACACAAGACTCAAAAATAAATGATATTTTGATAGTAAATGTTTCTGATTTAACTTCATCAGATTATTGGGTAAACGGTTCTTGGGGAGATGGAACAAATGAAGATGCTGGTAATCCATGGATACCTCTTACTAAAGATGTAGACTCTAATTGGTGGCTTTTTAATGATACACAAGCACACATCCGAAACTTTTTAAGACAACAATATACTGAAAATAACACTCGTTATGTTTTATTAGGTGGCAACAAAAACGTAGTACCACCAAGAATGGTTTGCAGTCGTGCAACAGGTAATGGAGGAGCGTCATATGATAGTGACACATCACATGCCTCTGATATGTATTATGCCTGTTTGCATTTATCTATGAACAACAATACCAATTCTTATTTTATGGAAAATGAATGTATGGGTTATGCATTCGACGAAATAGATTGGGGCTATGATTTATGTGTTGGTCGTGTTTTAGTAAACACACCATTAGAACTTTTTAATTGGATAAATAAAACCAAAAATTACACTGATGGGAACAATCAAGGAAACTATCTCCGCAACCATGTATGTGCAGCTAAAAATGGAAGTAATAACATAATTGATAATACATGGCTCGACTTAGGAGGAGAATATTCAGCCAGCATTGGTCGACAAGTAATACCAATTACAAACATAACATTTGTCAACAACCAAAACATAACACAAGCACAATGGACAACTTTAAATGATTATTGCAATGGCACCGTTAGTGGTTATGATGGAATACATATGATATTTCATGCGGGTCATGGAGGTTCACTATATTCAACAACTGGAGGTGTATACCGCCCTTCAATATCAGCCAACCAAGAAACACCAAACTTCCTTTATACAGAAGGTTGCTATAGTGGCAACTTTGGAGAAGTAACAAACTCTAGAGCAGAAAATTGGATGTATTTTGATGTGTGTGTATTTGCTGAAATAGTTAACTCTGCCTTTGGTTGGTTTGGTGCATCAACTTATTATGTAGAAGAAATGCTTAATCAAATGTTCAATGAATCAACAGCCAACTATACTTATACTTTTTGTCAAGCACACAATGATGCCAGAGAAATATATGGTCACAGTTATGGAACTCCTGACTGGGGATTATTTGCAATGATAGTAAAAGAAACAAACTTCTTTGGAGACCCAGCAATGGAATATCAATGGTATACAGAAGAAGAAAAACCAGAATTTATAAGTATAGAAGGAGGTCTAAACCTAACAACAGTCTATACATCAACACCAACCTTTAATTGGACATTAGTTTCAAAAGCATCAAAATATCAATTACAAATATCCAATGATTCTGCCTTTACAGATGTTGTCTTAAATATTAATGATATATCTGAAACAATATATCCAACATACTATACATCAAACACAACAACTATTTCATTTATCCTTCCATATGATTTACCATATTTTAACAAAATATATTATTGTAGAGTGAGGTCTTATGCATCGTAAAACTATATGTAAACTAATATTAATAATGATATTTATATCATTAATACCAATAAATGCAATGAGTATAATAGTAAAATTTCCACCAGCCGCAAGTTGGCAACAAGGATATTGGGATACAACTTCTGGTTCTTCAGCATCCAAAACAGATACTAATATGTATTTTGATATAGAAGGAGGAGGAGGAGATGGAGATGAATTATACTATGTAACAAATAACCTTATAGATATTACAAATATCTCATATATCAAAGTACGTTGGAAAGGCACTTTTGCTGCTGTTTCAGGAGCAACAGTATTTGGTATTGGAACAGTTCAAGCAGATAAAAATTTCAATACAAATACAACTAAAACTTCAACATTTAGTACAACTAATACATATCTTGATGTTTCAAATTATACTGGACTTTATTATTTAAAAGTAGGAGGTTATGCATCAAGTGCAGGATTAGCAGATGATATCAATTTATGGGTTTATGATATTGATATGTTTAACTATTCAGCTTCCTTCCCACTAAATGCAACATCAGTCCAAGAAACAACTGCAACACTTCGTGGCTATTTAGATGAAGATAGTAATCAAAGTTGTGGTTGTAATTTTTGGGTATGTAATCAAACAAATCAATTTGGTTCTTTCATATATTATTTTGATAATTATAATGCTGGAGGTGAATTATGGTCTCAGCCTGGTCGTATGGTTGATGACAGTCTTGCTACAACTGCGTCATTATATATTCCAGTTCATGGAATTAGAAATCAAACTTTAAATGGAAACAACTGCACAGGATATGATTATGGTCCAATATCAACAGTAGAAATAAGATATTATGGTTTTGATGATGATGGGAGTGGACAAATAACATATATTAACTTAACCCCTGTATTTCCAGGTGGTGAAGGAGATGTTCATTCTACTGACCCATCCCCAGGTGGAACATGGTGTGATTGGCAAGACATAACAACAGATACCAATGCACCAGCAACTTGGACTTGGAATGATATAGTAACATTAAATGTAAATGTTTCAGGATATTCAGCAACAGAAGTTTTATCTGTTGCCAAAGTCCAAATAAGAGTTTCAGGCAATTCTACAACATTTACTGCTGGTGCACAAACAGAAGGTTCTTTTTCAGCATCAGCAACAGGATTAACATCAGGAGAATATTATTATGTTCGAACAGTAACAGATAATGGATACACAATAAATGCATCAACTAATGAAACTTATTTCCTTACAAAACCAAATGCACCAACATCATTTTCAGTTTCAGCAGTCCATCCAAAAAGTATAGACTTACAATGGACAAATGCGACCCTACCTGCTGGAATGATAAATCATTCAGTCCTCATACACTATTCAACTGCATCGCCTCCAGGAGCACCAACACCAAATAATTGGGGAACATTTGCTGCAAATGTATCAGATAGTGATAGAACAACAATTCCAGGACTTGCAGAAGATACAACTTATTATTTTGTAGCATGGACATACATTAACAACAGCGGTTCTCCATCAATGGGTAAATTTAGTACGGCATTTGCAACAACATCAGGAACAACAGAAGGAGGTATATACAATATTACAGTCCGCTATGAAAATGAAACTGCTGCTGGAGGAAATTGCGTAGTAAACTTATCACATTGGCGAATCCATAAATTCTTAATACATACATCATCAGGAACAGACTTTGTAACATTTGATAATGGAATACATACTTCAACGTTACAGGGATACTTTGCAAACAATGAATCAGGAAACTTTTCTATAGAAATAAATGCTACAATTACTTACATAGAATTTCATTGGAATAGTTCAGTAAGTGCCCTCAAACATTGTTATAGAATTCAAATACCAGAATCAGGAGAAAGAAATATAACATTTTATATCCGAACAGACTTACCAGTATACGGAGAAGGAACTACAAAAGAATTTCATACCGATTCAGCACCAGTTACAAATCCAGGAGCAAGTTTAACTCTTACGACTTCATATTCAATGGATGAAATATATGGAGTATATGTATACAATATATCAGTATATCCAATGTGGGAAACAGTTCCAAACACAAACTATACAACAGGAAATAATCAAATAATAATAAATAATTCAGTATTAAATAATAACATTACAATGGCAAAAATAGAATATTATACTTATGAAACAGTATCAGGAGTAACAGGTCCATTAGATAACACATTAGTAAAATATACATATTATTTTAAAGATGAAACAAGCGTTGGATATTATGAAACAGCTCCAGCCTTAGATGCCTGGACAGAAATATATTGTTATAATGCAACAGGAGTAAAATTATCAATACACAAAGAATTTTGGTCTTCAGACCAAAAAATATATCCCTGGCTCATATATAATAAAAAATATTATGTAGGTGTTGGTTGCACCGAGTTAACATTAAGTAGAATTGGAATAGCACCAACAGGACCTGAAACAAGTCCAGACCCAATTAATATACCAGACCCACAAAATATAACTTATTCTTTCTTTGATATTATTGATATAGATGCTGGATGGAATGGACCAGGAAGTGGTTTTTATGTATATTATCAAGATACTTTATATGGAACTTATTCAGTAACATTTAGAGTGTGGGATAGAAATGGAACAATGGTATACAATGATACATCAGACCAAGATTATAAAAACTTTACATATTCAGGAGCATGGTGGTTGTATTCCTATAATTGGACAATAACAACAAATCATACAATATGGTTAACAAACCAAACAATACAAAATCCAATGCCACCAGGAATGACACCAATATCTGATATAACATCAATTGGTGATTTAATAAATAAAACATTTGGAAATACACCTTTTGTAAACTTTGATACAGGAGAAGAAGTATCCTGGCCACATGTATTAGTATTTGTAATAGGTTTTATATTATGTTGTTCAATAGGAGCTTATAATGCTTATGTTGGAACAATGGCAGTAGGTTTATGGTTAACTTTTTCAGCAGCTGCAATACAAGGAATACCTATTGGAGTTGCACTTGTAGGAGTGTTTCTTATAGCTATGGCAGTTGTGTTTGCAATGGGAGGTAAATATAGATGAAAGCATATCAAATACTAATTTTCTTACTTATTTTCAATATGATGATTTGGGCTGTAGATGCTGGATTACATATTTATGATTTAAATTTTAGTGGACTTGACCCAGAGACAGAGGATGCAGATTTAGGAGAAAAGTATACAGCACATGGATTACTAGCATCAGTTGCTGGCATTTCTATAATTCTTGTGGTAGGTTCATTAGTATCAGGAGCAATTATAGGCAGTATAATCCGTGTAGAAAAAGCATCACAAGCATATGTATACGGTGCATTTACGGCAGTATTTTGGTTTTCATATACACAAGCAATTAACGTTTTTTGGAATATAACATCAGTATTAACGCATTCATTTGGAGCTCTTGTGGTTGTAATAATTTTTACTGCTGTTATTGGATATATATTTTTAGTAGGACTCTTCCAAATGGTTACAGGAGGTTGGAAATCATATGTTTAATATTTTAACATCCATACATCTCTTCTTTGTTACATTAGATATAAATATTACAAACTTTTCCCAAAACTTCTTAAGATGGGCATTTAATCCATATACATCAATATTTGCAAACTTTACTTGGGGAATCATATTTGGATTTATAGGAGCTGGTTTATTCGTTGGTAGTAAAAGTATAATAACAGCATTCACATACCTAGTCTTAGTAGGAATAGTGTTTGCCATAATATTGCCGTGGGCTATAATAGCAATATTTGGTTTAGTATTAGTCTTTATTGGAACAACAGCTTTCTATGTGATATTAGTTGAGAGGTAAACAAAATGGGGAGGAAAACTTTACTTATAGTAATTCTTGTTATATTTTTAATAATAGCAAGTACAACAAATACGCAGGCAACAGTTAATGGAGGAAATAATCCACCGTGGGGAGGACCAATGGACCCTCCTTGTGGTTTTTGTTATAATGATTCAGATTGGGATTGGGATTGGTATTCATATAATGACTTTATTACTGATGCTACTCCAGAACTTTTTGAAAGAGATGTTACTATTGGAGCAAAAGGAGTTCAAACTTGTATTAATTTAACAGTACCATCAGGTTGTGAAATAAATGTAACATTTCAATGGTTAGATACAACAACTTACTATAATGATTGGATGGCTTGGGTAGATGACCAAGATTGGATTAACTGGAACATTAATTGGTCATCTGAACCAACTTGGGACAATAATTCTTATTGGCTTGATTATTCCAGTTGGACAGGTGTTAATTCATCAACACAACTTTGTCAATATAATACAAATTGGAGTTGTCGTACTGAAAATGATTGGATTTCTGAATGGGATTTTTGGAGAGTAGTCCTAAATATTACTTGTGGAACATCAACATTTAACATTACATGCTACCATTGTTTTCAACCAGAACTCTGTCCACTAAGCTACATCTATCCACCATCTCCAAATGGAACAGCTTGTCCTTGTTGCAGTCCAATGTGTATAAATATAAGTAACGAAGATGGACATCCAATGAATATAACTATTTATAGAAATGATACTTTAGATGAAAATTTTTATCAAGTAAATAAATATCTATACATATCAAATGGTTCATACTGCTTTTGTATTGATGGACATATCAATGATAGTATTTACTATCCGATGCAATATGATACTGTTTATCATTGGTATGTAAATATAACAGATACTGTTTCTGATGAAACTTCAAATAGTAATATCTTTAGATTTAGAACTGAACCAGACCCAGACTATTGTTTTTGTGGTAACCTTACAGAAGCTTTAGAAGAAGAAGGAGTATTAGACTATAAAACATACATAATTGGTTTATTAGGTTTAATAGGACTTGCTGGTTTCGGCTGGCATAGAAGGAGGAAAAAATAAAATGATATTAGACATATATTTGATGCTGATGGCAATGGCTTTCATCCTATTCATAATAGGAGTAGAAAGGTGGACAATGATATATACAGGAACATCATTCCTATTATGGATAATAATATTTGCGGCATCTTTTTACATACAAGTTCCAGGAATTGATACATATATAGATTACACAATCAATGCAATAAGTCTTGCGTTCATATTCATAAATCTTGTTATAATGATGATGATTCATTTTGAAATAGGCGAGTCAAATCGTCCACCACGAACATACTAAAAGGAGCAATAATCAATGAAGAAGGTAATAATACTAAAAAAACAAAAGGCACCACATCAAGTCAGAGATGCAATTGATGCTATTATCCGAGATTTAGAAATATATGGTCGAACTACAACACCCAATGGAAAGGCATCCCGCTATTTATCATTTAGAATGAGAAATCAAAAAAATAAACAGATATACTTTAAATGGCTCCCAGAATGTAAAAAGAGCATCATAGCATTGGAAAAAGGATATAAATTAATAAGATTATCTGACAATAAAGTAAAGTTAATATATACAGGAGAATTAAAAAGTTAAGACTTTAGGGAAATCTTAAGGGAAAATATATAATAAATAAATAAACATCAATTAATAGTCTATAAGGGGTAATTATATAATTGTCAAAAACATCAAATTTAATTAGTCTTTATAAAGTTTTCACGGAATTATGGGATTTAGAAATGAAAGGAGGTTAATGACACAATGAAATTCAAATATATGGACCCAGAAATGATAATGACCATTGTAGTCTCCCTGATTATCTTAGCAGTCGGTGTTTTCGCGTTTTTTATAACGTTGACAAATATACCAACCGCTGGCATGACACCAGGAGCAAAAGCAGCAATTAATAACACGAGTTCAACTGGTAACAGCGTATTCAACATTGTTGGTGTTGTACTGATTATCGGTGCAATTATGACAATTGTTGGTCTTGTCTATAGCTACGTACGACCTGGCGGATACTAACTGAGGTGATACTAAAATGAAAAAGTATCATTATATGGACCCCGAAATGATTATGACTATTGTAGTCAGTTTAATCATACTAGGTGTCGGAGTATTTGCCTTCTTTGTTGTAACACAACAAATAGGAAGCAACGTAGGTGGTTATAGTAATACCACACGAGGCATACACGCTGCAGTAAATAATACATCAAATACTGGTAATTCAGTATTTAATATTGTCGGTGTAGTCCTTATCATCGGTGCAATAATGACCATTGTGGGTCTAGTATACTCCTATGTAAGACCTGGAGGATACTAATCTTAGGTTGGAAATATCCAACCTTCTTTTATTTTTTACATAAGGAAACGTATATAATAATAAATAATAAAAAAATAACAATAAAGTAAATATAATATATAGTAATAGTAAGAGGTATGAAAAATGGATGGAGATTTTGCCAACAAAATATTGGTAGTAGTAATATGTCTGATGCTTTTAGGAGTGGGAATTTTTGTAATAACAATGTTTACCACAACTACAGACACAGTAGCTGATAGAACAGAAACATATCCAGTAACTAACCCAGCTGTTGATTTAGTTGTAAACCTAACTTACAACCCATCACACAAACCAACAGTAGAACAATATAATGGAATTCAATGGGTTGCAGTTGGAGGCACTGAAGTAGAATGGAACGGTTTTAAACAAGTAATAATAGAACATGAAGGAATGCAAGGATAATGATTCTTTTTAGACTAAATAGTAAAATCAAAAGGTGAAAAAATGGTAAAAAATATAAAAGCTTTTTTGAAAAACATAAAATCAAAACAGGCTATTATGGGAGCAATAATATTGTCATTGATGTTTATTATAGCTGCTACATCAGTTATTATTGACCCAAGACAAATAGCACAGGCTGGTGGATATGAAACACAATGGGAAACACAGGGTGATTATACGGATTTTCTTTATTATAAAATAATAACAATAGAATCAGATTATTTATACGAAACCTTAACTAATTTTCCCGTACTAGTTCATGATGATACAGGTAATTTATCTGGTATACTAGCAAATGGCTCAGATATAGCATTTTATGATTCAACAAATACAACTCAGTATAATCATGAAATAGAAAGGTTTGATAGTGTAACAGGAGAACTTTGGGCATGGGTAAATATTACAAGTATATCATCTGTAACAGATACCATTTTTTATATGTATTATAATGATTCAGATGGAGGTCGTACAGTGGGACATAATCCACAATATACTTGGGACCAACATTATAAAGGTGTTTGGCATTGTAATGGTTCTGCAACAGGAACTCAATATGATTCTACTGTTAATGATAATGATGCATTTTTTGTAAATAATGGTACAGATAATACTATTGATACAGGTAAAGTAGGTTATGGTATTTATCCAAGTGGTGGTGGTGATTATTATCAAACAGCAGATTCAGACAGCTTAGATTTTATAGATTACATAACAGTAGAAGTTTGGATATTTTCTAGTACTTTGAGAAATTATGAAGAGTGGTTTGCAAAAGGTGAAAAAGATAATATATCAATGTGGTCATGGAAATTTACGACTTATGCTAATGGAAATACTCAATTTGATGTAAATAGTACCTCGTCACACAGTGCAACTACTGGTGCTGGAACGACAGTTAGTGGAAGGTGGTACTATTTAACGGGAACAATAGATGGTGACTTACCTGCAATATATGTTAATCTAACTAAATATACAAATGAACATTCAAATTTATCTAGTGTTGATTTTGGTGTTATACTTGCAAGTGGAATTGATGATAATAGAGCACCAACAGGAAAAGTAGATGAATATAGAATTTCAAGATATAGAAGGGCTCCTTGTTGGATAAATACATCTTTTCATACAATGAATGAAACATCAGGATTTATGACTTTAAGTTTACCATATAATGCAGCTGAAGGTCCAACAACATCAACATATACAGCAGTTGGTTTACCCAACAGCAGAATTACTTGGGCTGGAACAGCAGGAACGACAGTATGGTGCAATACATCAGGTGATGCTTATGAAACATTAGAAGTAAACATGTCAGTAAATTCAACAGACAATGTATCAGAATTAAGATTTTGGATTGGAGATTTAAATGATACTGGGGAATGGATTAATGCATCAAATATTAGTGTAGTATTTAGCAGTGACAATTCAACCTGGAAAGGAGGAGATGACAGTATTAATACAACATCATTTACAGATGGCGGAAGCAATGTATCAGTAAATGAAACCCAATGGACTCATGCAAATGGTATGTATGGAGATAATCCATTTACTGCTGGTCTTGGAGGTATATCAGATAAAAATGTAAGTATCTGGGTGAGATTTAAAATAACAATTCCTTCAGGTGCCAGTACAGATGACTTTTGGTCATCATCATCTACAGCATGGAAAATTTATATAGGCCGCTATACTTAACTTTCTTTGGTTTTATTTGGAGGGGAAAGGTAAGTATATGAAAAATAGAAAGTTGACAATTATAACAGTAATTCTATTATGTAGTTGTTTGTTTCTAAATTTTCCATTTGATACAATCAATAACATAGTAAAGGGAGCATTAGATAATGCATCTGAATGGAATTACTATAAAAGTATAACAATATCAAATCCTATAGCAAGTTATCAAATGAAAATACATTTAGTAAAGGGAACAGGAACAGATAATTTGCCAAATGGTATTTTTTATTTAAATAATCATTGTGAAGATTTTCCAAATGATATTCGTTTTGGTTCATCTTCAAATGCATCAGTAGCAACACAATTGCCACAATGGCTACAAGAAAGTAATTCTACTGATGCTATTTATTGGATAAATACAACATCAAGTAATTATTCAACTATTTTTCTTTTTGCTGGAAATGAAAATGTAAGTTTTGAAAGTTGTGGGTCAACAGTATTTCCATGGTTAGATGAATATGGATATTATTTCGTTTCTAATACAACAGCAACTTTTATAGACCAAAATCTTTCAACAACACAACCAGATAGACCATTTGCATCTGGTTCAGCAATAACAAAATCGCCAAACGGAACCCTTATATCAATGTATAATTCAGGAGTTTTACCAGGAACCAATGGATATTATAGAGCATATCATACTTATTCATATGATAATGGAACAACTTGGACAATACCCGTTCAAACGTTACCAATTGGAGTGCAGGGAACATGGTCAATTCTTGGTGGACAATTAGGTTATACAGATAATGGAACCCTTGTATGTTCAACCCTTCACTGGTATTCACGTAGTAATTGTCACCAGTATATGTATTTAAGCTATGATAATGGTACAACTTGGGATGATGGAGAACTTATAAATTGGCCTTATAGTTATGCTGGAGCAACAATGCCATTAATTAAATTACCAAATGGAACAATGATAGTGGGGGCAGCATGTGATACTGGTTTAGCAGACCCTGGTAAGTGGGGAACATATTTATCATACAGTGATGACAATGGAACTAATTGGCATCTTATGGGTTTGATAAATAAACCAAATGATGCAGATGTAGATGAAATAACAATAGTACAGTTATCAAATGGAACATTATATCATAGTAGTCGAAGTGGTAGACAATACGTATATCATGGATATTCAGAAAATGGTGGATGGGATTGGGGAGAAGCAAGTTCTACTGGTTGGTATAACGGACAAGCACCACAGTGTTTGATAAATGTTTCAAGTAATCCAAAACGTATAGTATATTTACTTCATAATAATACATTGTCAGATTGGGAAATCAGAAAACCTTTAAATTGTACTGTTTCATATGATGATTGTAATACTTTTGAAAGTCCACAACGGCAAGCAATTGATAAAGGATATTCAACAGCTTATCCACATATGTGTTTAACAGATGATAATTGTATACTTATTGCATATTGGAATGCTCCATCTCTTGAACCAACATATGGAGGAACATGGGGAATTAAGATACCTGTTGAATGGTTTTTTGCTCCTTACTGGATTGGAAATGTAAGTGATACAACATCAACGTCAGTTTATGATAATGGAGAATTTACTTTATCTGGTAGTAACAAGTATATAAAAACTAAAATTAATTTTACAATGCCCTTTATATTTGAAATGAAAACAAAAGTATCAGATGAATCAGTAGATGATGCAATAATAGGTTTTGGAGACACACCTGGGTCAACTTCATATCTTCCAGCAAATGGTTGTGCTTATGTAACAAATGCAACATCATCAAAACTTTACACAAGAACATCAAATACATGGCATGGTTCAACTTTAGCAGTAAATGCTAGTTTAGAACATAACCAAACTAGAAAATTTGTGGTAACAGCATCAAGTATAGATGTATATTACAATGATACATTAGATAGAGAATTGTCAACTGATTTGCCATCAGGAGACATGAGTATTTGGTATACATCAAAAAATGGTGCTGATATAACAACTGAATTTGCTTTTGTAAGAAAGTATGCAGCAACTGAACCATCATTTAGTTCATCAGGTGGTTGGACCCCTGTAGCAGATGAAGTTCAGTTTATTGATATCAATGGAGGAACAAATCAAACAACCATATATGATGCTACTCCCATTTTTAATTGGACAAAAACAGATGATGCATCAAAATATTGGCTTCAAATAGATGATAATTCAGACTTTTCAAGTTTAATTGTTAATATTACAGATGTAAGTGAAGAAATATATCCTTCTGAATTTACAGAAGGTGCCGACAGAATTACATTTCAACTACCATCTGAAAATGCCTTAACAGCATTTGGAACATACTATTGTAGAGTACGAGCGTATTTATCATGAAAAAAATAATTTCAGTTATAGCATTTGCAGTAATCATTACTTTAATAGTTATTAGTTCTAATGCTACTCAAACTGAATGGAGTGATACATGGGAAATATCTTATGAAGAACAAGAAACAAATCCTGACCCACCAGAGGAACCTTTAGATTATGAAACACAAGGATTTTCTGACTTTACAACTTTAACTTTTAGTGGAAAAATAGATGCACAAGAAGAACCAAATGTATTTACAACATATGCCACTCTCTCCTTTGGTGGAAAAATAGATGCAGAATCACAGAAAGGTCCAACAGTTATAGCAAATGGTTCACAATTTACAGAAGAAGTAAATTCAACATTATTTGGTTATTTAAAAAACAATCAAGGAGAAGATACATATTGTTATTTCCAATGGAATAAAGAAGCAGATAATTTTGATGCTCCTGTGGGAAATGCATCAGTTGGACTTCAACCACAAGGAACAAACTTTTCTTATAATGCAACACCATTAGATAATGGAACTTTATACTATTTCAGAACTAGAGCAAATAATACGGCAAATGGATACAATGCATCAGCAAACAGTTGCTATTTCTTAACAAAACCTCAACCAGCAACATCAGTAACATTATCAAATATAGGAGATGGTTTTAATGTATCATGGACACATGGAGATGGGTATAATTTAAGTTATTTAGTAGTTAATACATATTGTGTTCCAATAGATAGAAGTAACGGAACAAATATATATTCAGGTTCTGCTAACTATTATCATCATACTTCTTTAACAGCTGGAACAACTTACTATTACAGAATATGGGAATATGCAAATAGAACAACACCATCAGTATATCAATGGTCAGATGGAAATGAAAGTGGATTTGATACATTTGGTGGTGATTATCCAACATTTAAATATCCAACACCAACAAATGGTTCTCTTTATGTTTCAACTTCAGCAACAACTTGGAATATAACAATAGAAACTTTATCAGGTCAAGATTTCAATTGGACAATACAATCAGCAGTTGGAAACAATGCGTCAACGGAATGTAACAATGGAAGTTATAATATTAGTATTAAGGGTAATTTATCTTTAGGAGTTACTTATACAGTATGGGTAAATGCATCTCAAACTGATAGCTCTAATGCAACTAATGCAACATATTGGTTCAGAACTCAAGATTATAATTTCACCGCTTATGATACTTTATCATTTGGAGGAAAGGTAACAACACAAGGAGAGAATCCAACAATAAGTAATGAATTTCCATCAAATGAATCATCACCAATAGCTCTTTATACATATGTAAATATTACAGTGTCAGAACCACAAGGAGAAAACTTTAATATTACTTGGTATACAAATGCATCAGGTTCATGGGTAGTTTTTGGAACAAATACAACTTGCACAGATGGAACCTTCCATCAAAGAGCAACATGGGCAAACACATCAAATACTAAATACTTTTGGTCTGTAAAAGTAAATGATTCATCTGGTAATTGGGCAAATAAATCTTATGAATTTACAACACAAACTTATACTTGGGGTAATTGGGCAACATGGTGGCAATTTAACTATAGTTGCTGTTGCCCAACTAGTTTATCTGCAGTAGCATATAATGAAACAGTAATAAACCTTACTTGGACTGCTTGTAATACTGCTGATACTAATGTATTAGTTGTAAATGAATCAGGATTTACGTCATATCCACAAACACCAACAAATGGAACTTTATTATATAATGGAACAAATGTATCATATAATCATACAGGTCTTTGTAATTCAACAAGATATTATTATACAATTTGGGGCTGGAATGAAACAGAAGCAGCATATTCGATAGTAAATAGAACAACATCAGCAGTAACACAAGGAGACTTGCAAGTATGTTGTCCATATCCAACTAATTTATCAACTGGAAACAACCGTCCACCAGTAAACATAAGTGCACAAGTAAATGGTTCAGGTCTTACAGTATACTTCTACTGGATAAATATAACTCCAGTCACAAACATATCAGAAGAAATTACAAATTGGTCAGGAAATACAAACCGCTATAACTTTACATCCCTCTGGTCTAACGGTTGGATTTGGGGCAATACGAACTATACATGGTTTGTAAATGCAACAGATGGAAGTGCATGGGTAAATAGAACATATTATTATAAAACAAAAGGTTCCCGCTATGATGTAACAAATTCAGATGATGTAGTCTTTGATGATGCTGCTACTACTTGGGATTATAGAGCAGGTTCCAAACCATATGATGGAATTTATGATGTTGATTATTCAGGAGATGTAACATTTGATGACGCAATCGATGTTTGGGACCACAGAACATAAGTGGAGAATAAGATGAGAAAAATGATAGCAATAATACTAATATCAATATTAATATTAACAATAATATCATTTAATGTAAATGCTGCTTTCTCTCCTTATGATACTTTATCATTTCATGGTAAAGCAGATACAAAAGGTTTATTTGATGCTTATACAACTTTAACTTTTGGAGGTAAGGGATACATACAGGGAAATGAAAGAGTTGTATTTTATAGTCCAAATCCAACAAATGGTTCTACAGATATATCAACAGCAAGAGCCAGTTGGAATATTACAATAGAAGACCTTGAAGGAGACCAATTTGATTGGTCAATTGATACTGTTCCAAATGTTGGGAATAATTCATTAACAAACTCAAATAATGGAAGCAAATCAGTAACCCTTTCAGGCCTCCAATCAAATACAACTTATACAATATATGTAAATGTAACAGATGATGGGTCAAGTGAAACAAACAAATCAATAAACACATTTACTACAGAAACAGAATTTACTTCATATACAACTCTTACATTTGGAGGCAAGAGTGATATAACAGCTGGAATAGATATTGATATTCAACCTGATGATTGGAATGCTGGAACAATAAATTGTAATGAAATGGTAACATATAATTTCACATTATATCAAAATGCATCCTCAACTATTTCAGTTCAAATAGCAATTAATACAACTAACTATACTTATGTCAACTATACAACATGGTCAAATAATGGACACAATCAATTTTGTGCGAATTTTACAAATAATACATGGAACACAGAATCAATGATACAACCCAAAGTTGCAGGGGCTCCTGTTACTTATCTTAACCATACAGTTCCTGGTACAACAAGTTTTTCATTTGGAGTAAGAATTTGGATGCCAAAAACAGTAAAATATGCAAAAAGAGAAGACTTTGAAATATATGTTAAAGCAACAGAAAAATGATGTTAAAAATATGAAAAAGACGGCCAAGACGCAAAATAAAATCCTATCTTGGAGGGTATTTGAGGTGCAAAATGAATAGAAAAATATTGGTGCTGTTGGTAATTGTTTTGTCAATAGGAGTTTATATACCTGTCGCATTTGGTGCAAGTACTGTGGTAGTAACTGGTACTTTTACTCCTTCAGCAACATTAGCCATAGATTGTAACTACACTTCTGCTCCAATGGGAACTGTAAATTTAGCAGAAGGAGCATGGATAACAAATACATCGGGTGCATATAATCTAACTAATGTTGGAGAAGTAAATTGTTCAGTCACTATTCAAGTTGGAAATGGTACTGGTCATTATAATGCAACTGCAAACACATCATTAGTTGGTGCAACAGATAAATTTGCTGTAAATGTTCATATAGCAGACACTGCCCATGATATAATTGGAGCATATACATTATCATCTGATTTGGGAACAGCAGCAAATCAAAACAGAACAAATTTCAATATATCTGTTTACTTAAGCACATTTACATCACAAGCAGGCACAGAACAAACTTTCTATGCAAATATGACAGCAGCAGCGTTGTCTTAGAGGAATAATTAATGATGAAAAAAAGATGCTTAATGTTCCTTATAATCTTAATAGGAATATTAATAACAAATTTATTACCTGTTTCAGCGGGTCCCAGATTAGATAATTCAATAGGTCTTCATGCCTTTGATTTCTCTAAAGAGGGAGAATACTTTTGTTCTAATGGATATATTACTATAGTAAATTCTGGTATTAATGAATCAGCAGAATATATTTTAACAATATCAAATGAATTAAATGAAGTTGATTATGATGAAGATGGTAATCCAAGAGAACATTATGTTACTGAAAATGTTACATTTGATGCTTTATCAAATACTAATTGGATTACATTTGAAGACAATAAAATTATAATACCACCAGAAGGTACTTATGTTTTCAAATATACAATAAGAATGTCAAAAGAAGAAGCATATAAATCAATTAATAAAGACACATCCAATGGATTTTTGGCATATATCAATGTGAAAGGAAAAACAGGTAATGTGTTAGGAATAAATTATAACTATAAAATGTTTATAGTATTTACAGGTGTGTATAATCCAACACCTGGAATTAGTATTCCACCGCATCTTATCATTGTTTATATCATAATAGGCATTGCTATATTAACTTTAATTGTAGTAACATACAAACAAAAGAAATTAGCCAAAGATTCAAAGGGGAAAGAAATTAATGAGGTATAAAATGTTAACAATAATAATGTTAATAATACTTGCTTTAAGCATGTTTTTATTTAGTGTTATTGTTAGCTCTGATATACCAATTACAGGAACTTTTACACCACAAGAAACAAGCTTCAATGTCTATAGTCCTTTCCCAGTTGATGAATCAACAGGTGTTAATAGACCACCAGTAAATCTTAGTGCCAGTATAAATGGCACAGATATAACAGTTTACTTCTCATGGGTCAATATAACACCATCTATAAATGTAACAGAAGAATTATATAACTGGACAGGACAAACAAATAATAGAACAAACATAACATGGTTATGGTCAACTGAATGGACAAGGGGAAACACTGAATACATTTGGTTTGTAAATGCAACAAACGGAACAGATTGGAAAAATGAAACTTACACTTATACAACAAAAGGGTCAAGATATGATGTATCAAATACTGGAGATGTAGTATTCGATGATGCAATTGATGTATGGGATAATCGTGTTGGCACTAAACCCTACAAAGGTATCTACGATGTAGACCATTCAGGTGATGTTACTTTCGATGATGCCGTAGACGTATGGGACCATCGAACTTAAGAGGTGCATATAATGAATAAAATAACAAAAATAGAAACTATAGCAATAATATTCATATTAATTATAGTTTCAGTGCCGATAAGCAACTCTAGCTATAATGCAAACGATTCAGTAGGTAATACAATAAATTCAGAATATGAGTTTAATACAAGTTTAGATACAATAACATTTACTTTAGAACAACCAGTAGATATAAACATAGGTAATATAACAGAGATTCAAATAATAGTAAATATATCAAGTAATAGCTCAAGAATTAGAAATGAAACAATATTATTTGCCAGAACAGCAAGTTATGATGCAACAGCAAAGAATGCATCATTTATGTGTCCTGCAAATCCTTATGCTCCAAATGTTATAAGGGGACATGGAAGAAACTTAGGATACTGGTTTGAACAATTTAATGCTTCAGGAACAGGAGAACTTGGTACACTGGGTGAATGGTCTTGTGGTGCTTTACCAAATTCATCTAAATTTACAGTATTAAATTATGGAACTAATTGGACAAGAGTTCAAGTATCTCCGTGTTCTTGTGCTTTATTTCCAAAGTTTTGGTATTTAGATAGAAAAATGATGATGCATGAAGATAAAACTGACCAATATTCACCAATATACAAATATAATATGCTTAAAACAGAATTTGATTTAACAGGTATAACACCAAATGAATATGCTTGGAATAATGATTGGAAAAATTCAACACATCACGTATTCTTTTATGCAAATGCAACATCAGGCTCTCAACCATTAAATGTTTGGTTTGCTAATTCATCCTATACAACAGGAAAGCCATCAGAATCACCATATTGCACATTTTTAGGTTCAACAACACCTGGTGCAGAATATTCATACTCATTAAGTAATTCAAAATATTATTATATCACATTTACATCAAATAATGGAAAGGTTGGAGGAATTAATTTAACAGCTCAATATTACTTTATATTTACAAGTAATGCTGATTATGATGATGCTTGGAAACTTTATTATGCAGATGATAATGCAACAGCAGGAGATGGTTATTTTGATTTTGGAAATACATCAGTTGCTGAAGTTTCAACAAGTAATGGTCTTTCTTGGGTTCCTTTTGGAAATGATACAATTGATGATAAAGTATTAAGATTAGAATTTAATGAAGGCTCTGGAGATAATTTAGTTGACCATTCAGGTATATTCACAGGACATTATCATAATGGAACCCGTCACGGAGCGACTTGGAATGCTTCAGGACATGAAGGAGCATGCTTAGACTTTAATGGAACAACAGATTATGTGAATGTATCAAATGACCCAGATGGACATCTTAATTTTACAAATGAAATGACAGTATCATTATGGATTAATCCTGCAAATTTAGCACCTTACGATTATTGGATATCAAAAGAAGATTCATTTAGATTTGGAACATCAAACAATAAAAATAGACCAAGATTTGGTTTTTATAGAAGTGGATGGAAACAAGAATCAACAGATAGTGATTATTTATTTGATGGAGATATTTGGTATCATG
>Ga0272442_10000124_pt1 | contig 123435 bp, 143 predicted proteins | sample SSMForm2O_FD_200262 | JGI IMG/M metagenome (GOLD analysis project Ga0272442, IMG submission 200262) | Marine sediment archaeal communities from Little Sippewissett salt marsh, Falmouth, MA, United States - SSM-Form-2O | ecosystem: Environmental > Aquatic > Marine > Wetlands > Sediment ... | reverse complement strand
ACGGATCATCTTCAGGTGAGCCTTGCCCGTTCGATGACGGTGGATCTTCCCCGGGCGATGTCAGCCCGTTCCCGGACGACGGATCATCTTCAGGTGAGCCTTGCCCGTTCGATGACGGTGGATCTTCCCCGGGCGATGTCAGCCCGTTCCCGGACGACGGATCATCTTCAGGTGAGCCTTGCCCGTTCGATGACGGTGGATCTTCTTCGGGGGATGTCAGCCCGTTCCCGGACGACGGATCGTCTTCCGGTGAGCCTTGCCCGTTCGATGACGGTGGATCTTCTTCGGGGGATGTCAGCCCGTTCCCGGACGACGGATCATCATCCGGTGAGCCTTGCCCGTTTGTCCAGCCAATCCCGCAGACAGGTTTGGTTCAGGACGGCAATGGCGATCCCAACATTACTGCTGCAATCCCTACGGATCCCGATAACGATGGCCGGTATGAAGATCTCAATGGAAACGGAGAATGTGATTTTGCGGATGTGGTTTTGTTTTTCAATCAAATGCAATGGATAGTTGAAAATGAACCCGCTGGTGCATTCGATTACAATGGAAACGGCCAGGTGGATTTCTGTGACCTCATACTGCTCTTTTCCAGTGTCTGAAACAGATACACCCAAATATCAGTCCCTTTTTCCCGCGATTTATACAGCCCGGACTAACAGGAATAGTTGATAGTACTGGTTTGAGTGATAAAAATGAAAACCGTTCAGAATTCTATAGCTTACTTTTGGATTTTACTGGGATCTGGTCTCGATTAAGGAGATTGAGGTCTCCACGATGGCTGCCAGATCCTCAACCCCGAAACGTTCCGAATTGAGGATGATATCATATGGTGACAGATCATCGATGTTGATATCATAATACGTGCGGTACCTCTGCGCCTCACACACCTCGCGCTCGCGGGTAAGATTCAATGCAGTATTACGGTCAGACACAATATCACGTTCAAGAATCCTCTCCACCCTGCATTCGAGCGATGCCATAAGCCAGATTTTTAATTCGGCATCCTCAACAAACCAACCGGAGAGCCTTCCCTCAACAATGATATCTTCATGTGCAAGAGCAATATCCCTCTGCCGCTCATCAATAAGCCGGTCAAAAGAAGGGTCCTCCTGCGCAAGTTCTCCGAACTCGGCGAGATCCATGTTTTTTTCGCTGGCCATCCGGCGGAATACCTCTCCAGCAGAGATGATCTGATAATTTTTTCGGGAAGCTATCGTCCGGGCAAGTGAGGTGGTCCCGCTTCCCGGCAGGCCACTCACCGTGATTCTCATTATATTCCCCCAATGTTGAGGGACTTTCGTACGACCTGGCTGATGGTCAGAGAGCAGATCATGTACCAGAGTATCCAGGCGGGGATCGGGCCAAGAACAAATTCGGTCATGGTATGCAGACCGAAAAATGGCATTATAATCTCCCCTTCCGTGCTGTTCAGCCTGAATATTAGCCAGAAGAAGATGGGAACCGTAATAATCAGGATATATGCCATGGGCTTGAACTGGTTCTGGGACATCTCCATCTGTTCCTTCATCATCTTGTCCTTCTTGGCATTCAGCTTCTTGAGACGTTTCTCGTCTCCCGAGAGCTGGGCCTCCCGGAATTCTTTCTGGAAGACCTTCATCCGGGCCTGGACATCCTGCATGTGCTCATAATCGATGGTATATTTCTGGATTATGGAGGAATACAATGCAGTGATCGTAGAAAGGATCACGATCAGTATGTAGAACGGAACCTGGTTTGCCAGGGGTCCCAATAACATATCGATGAAGCTTCCTACGCCGTCCCTGATTGACGGGATGCTGTAGGAAAAGATGAGCAGCATAGCCACGACAAGGGCGATATATCCTCCATATTTCTTCATATCCATACCATTCACCTGAGCGTTGCTGCCATATCCTCTGCTGCTTTTTCAAGGAGAAAATCTGCATTCACGACGATTTTGATGGTTGCGCCCGTGATCATCGCGTACGCCGCCGCGATGGACCTGTTGAACTGCTGGTGTTGCCCAATACCGGCAGATCCCTCCATGTCCCTGGACCGGGTCTCGTCGGTCAGCCTGCGGAGAAGGATCTGGTCTTCGTCGGTCTCCACCAGTATGATCGTATCAGGCATAAGTTCCTGCAGTACCCATTCGGGCAGCCCTGCGAGATAGCCCCGTGGAGTCTTCACCGACGCGTGCGTGTCGATGAGTATATTGCCCTCTTCGCGGGCCATCTCTTTTGCAGCTGTCTGCTGAAGCTTCTTCTGCACATCGCGTTCAAGTTTTCTCATCTCGTCGCGGTCTGTAACGATTCCTTCTTTCCTGGCCACTTCAAACATGTACGTGCCGAAGTTGAGGGATTTGTAGGTTATTCCCTCATTTTCCAGGATTTTTAAGGCCCCGTTGACCACCGTGGTCTTACCGACCCCGGGAACTCCGGTAATGATTACTCTCCTGTCCGTCATATTTACTCCTTCCCAAAGAATGTCCGCATGAACGGATACATCTCCATGATCTGCTGGCTGGCTATCTCCTCGTACAGGCGATACGTGATACTCACCGTCAGCAACAGACCGGTCCCGCTCACTGCTCCGATAACACCAAAGAGGTTGGCACCCACAGAGAGCAGCCCTATAAAGACACCGCCAATCACGGTAACCCTCGGGATATACCGGTCGAGATATTTCTCAAGAACCTGCGGATTTCGCCTGTAGCCGGGAATGGACATTCCGGAGAGCTGTATCTGGCGGGCCACGTCTTTCGAATCCAGACCTGCGGTCTTTATCCAGAAGAGTGCAAATATTGCGCCTCCGACTACCATGAAGACCACATCAATCCCAAGCCTGATCAGAACCTCCCAGGACGCGTGCCCGAGATCGTACAGCCACCACATCCAGTCCGACGGCCCGTTGACCGGGGCGAGATACCACATCAGGCCACTCATCGGCGTCTGATTCTGGTATGTGCCAAAGATTGTAATTCCCACGTTGTTTAGAAAGAGACCGACCATCTGGATATTGGCCTGCAGCACCCTCACCAGGATCATGGGCAGGACACTGGCATAGATCAGTTTCACGGGGAACCGGGCCCTGGCCCCGCGAACCTGCGCATGGGCAAGGGGAATCTCAATCCGGGTAGACTCCACGTACACGATAATCAAAAATATCGCAATAGTGGCTATCAGGGCGAGCATCTCGATCCCCATGTACTGCAGGAAATTCGCGCCGTCGGCGATTACCGCCACCAACCGTGGGAAAAAACCTACCGGGAACTGATCATTCACCGGGGTCCAGTTGATGAACCCGTTGACGAGGGCCTGAGATATTCCGGCAATAATAAATAATCCCACGCCGGAGCCAATCCCCCATTTGGTGACCACCTCGTCCATAAAAACGATGAGGACGCCGCCAAGGCATACCTGGAGGAAGATGAGCAGCGAGACTGCGAAGAGATTTCCTCCAAAGAACGCATCGGCGAGGACCGGGTCGGGCAGGAGGAAACCGCCGACAAGGTTCGGTGCTGCTTCAATGATGATCATCACGAAGATAAGCAGCTTCTGCAGTCCCATGTAGGTGACCTGTCCACGGACATCTGTTGTATCAATGTGCAGGATATCCGCACCCTTCAGGAGCTGCAGCACGATAGATGCCGTCACAATCGGCCCGATACCGAGCTGGACAAGTGAGCCGCTCGCTCCGGCGAGGAGGGCTCTCCAGTACAGGAAGAGATCCTGTGAATTGGGGTCCAAACCCCATAGCGGGATATTGGTCAGTACAAAATAGAGTATCAGTATGCCGGCCGTCCATAAGAGTTTGTTCTTGAAATGGACGTGGCCTTCAGGACTTCTAACTGAAGGCATCGCTGCCAGCAGCGGTTCCATTCGGTCCAACAGGTTTCCCATTCTTTCACCTTGAAAAGAGGTTAGATAACCAGGGCCTGGCCACCTAGTGCCTCAATTTTCGTTTTTGCCTGCCCTGAAAAAGACCTGGCAGAGATATTCATCTTCTGAGTGACTTTTCCGCTGCCAAGTATCTTATCAATACCGATTTGTTCTGCATTGATAACGATGGCATCTCCCTCGCGGGATGCTTTGCCTTCCTCTACCAGCGTCTCCGCCATCTGGTCCAGGACGCCGACCGAGAGGGCCTTTTCTTCCCTGGAAGTCTGGTTCACAAAACCGTGCTTCCCATTATGGATCTCACCATAGAGCAGGTAATGTGTGAAGCGGTGGTCGCGGTGACCCGCCCTACCTCTTCCTCCACGGTTTCCGGCTCCGCGTCGGTTCTTGTGTGTTCCACCGCCGCAGGTTCTCGAACCGCGGAACTTGGATCGTTTATTGACTGGCATCTCATCTCACCTCATCTTGTAGAGGAGAGCATTGATCTCCTTCCCATAGTATCCAAGGGCCCCACCCTGGGGATAGGTCCTCTTGATGGTCTTGTATCCCTTTCTTGGAGGGTGCATGCGGAGTACCGGTTTTAAACCGGGCATATCGGCGAGCCTGACCTCTCCTGCCGCCAGCGCCTGGGAGAATTCCTCGATCCCTCCGTAAATGGAGTTTGCCTTCACATATTCATCAGTGAGGGGATGATCTCCAACAACCCTTCCTCTGGTGCGAAGGATGGTCTCTATTGTCGAGGCGTCGACCTCTCCATAGGCTACAAAATCCTTCACCTTCCGAATCATTCCAAGATATTCGGGTGTGTCTGGCACCAGTACACAATGGTTGATATGATGCAGGCGGAGCATCCTGAGCGTGTCCTTGATATCACGCCGGGTATTTACTACACCCCTGACCTGGACAATCGCGTACATCACTCTGATCCTCCCGTCCTGATCATATTGGTCGCCTTGAGTGCGTTGAAGGTCGCTTTCGCGAAATTGATCGTTGTCCGTGTCTGTCCTCGAGAGAACGTCCAGGCATCCTTAATTCCGGCGAGTTCCAGCACTTTCTTGCTGATCTCCCCGGTAACCAGGCCTATCCCCTGGGGAGCCGGTTTCAACGTTACTCTCACGCTTCCGGCCGATCCTTCAACCTGCATGGGCAGGGAATGGGTGGTACCGCATCCGCATTCCCAGCTGCCGCATCCTCTTCTCACTTTTATCACATTCGTCTTTGCATTGACGATTGCCTTTCGTATCGCATCGCCGACTTGGGCATCCTTCCCCTGGCCGAATCCGATGTATCCGTCCCTGTTGCCAACCACGACCACAGCCCGGAACTTTACACGGCGTCCCGAGTCGGTCATGCGTTGCACCATCTCGATATCCAGGACCTCGTCCTCGAGATCCGGCAGGAAGGCTTCGACGATCTCCGGTTCCTTGATGGGACGTCCGCTCTCAAGGACCTGGTCGATACTGGTGATCTCGCCTGAGGCCACCTTTTTACCGAGTCCGGTGAGGGGAACCCATTCTTCTTTTTCAAACGCCATGTTACTCGAGCTCCTTCATGATCGCATCGATCGTCTCTTCAACATTCTGGACCAGGCCCCCTGCACGCTCAGGTGCATATTCTGCAATATGGACCCCTTTTACCCTATCTTCATCGGGAAGAATGGCCTCGCCATGGGGGATATCTAGACCTGCAGTAACTGCACCTCTGAGCGCGGCAAATACCCTGGCACCTGGTGTGGCCCGGTTCAGGCCTATATCCAGGATTGCCTGCTGGTAATTCGCATTCAGGGCCTTGACTGCAAAGAGCATTCCTGTCAGATATGCCGCTGGTGTGTTTGAGGTGGAGCCGTTATACCCAAAACGGGTGAGTTCTTTTGAATTTACCGCAACGAGCGTCTTATCGCCTTCGAGATCTGCTGATACCAGCTGGATGATGATATGCCTGTTTGTTCTCCGGACAACCATCCTCGGACGATCGGACATGACCAGTTTGGTCCGCTGGTAATAATCGGTCCTTCCCTCTTTTCTCCGCCTGAAAGGAACAAAATATCGTGCTCCAGAAGCCATTTACTTCATCCTCCCTGACATTATTTCCAGTTGGGCCCGCAAATGCCCGACATTTCTGAACTGTCCGCCTGCTGCCTTCCGGTAAAGCATGCGGTACATATGGCGGTCTATCTCGCCTGTGTCACGTAACTCGACAAGGACCTTTCTGATAGCGCGGATCTTCTGGATCCACTGCCTCTTCCGCGGATTCCTGGCACCTTTCGCTCCACGGTGCCTTCCGGGACCCTTGCAGTGTCCATATGCCCTCTTTGCCATCTTGACCCGTGCCCGGCCCCTGCTCACACCTTTCACCTGGTGAGCCTGTATGGCGCCATCTTCAATAAGTTCCCGAAGATCATCCCTGGAAATCGCATTCTGGATGTCATCAATCCGCTCCGGATCAAACCATACCCGGTTGACGCCGCACTTGAGCAGGGATGCCGCGATTCTCTTCTGGTTGGAGACATCAGTCATCTTCGACATCCTCCTCGGCAACTGTCTTTATCTCTTTTGGATTCAGGATCTTGAGACCCGCAGAAACGGCTTTTTCCTGGATCATAGCTCTCTTCCTGTCCCCTACCGATCCGCCAATCCGTATGGCGTCCTGATCAGGATCAAGATTATCAAGGTCTGCAGGATTGAAAACCAGGATATCCCGGAATCCGCTGGGATGCATTCCCCTGACCGACAGGGGGCTGCCGTATCCCGGAGTCGGGAGGGGCCCTTTGGCCTTCTTCCGGAGACGCTGCTTGTTGTGAAGCCCCCGCGGTCTCCTCCAGGTTACGGAGAGTTTCTTTTTCTTTCCTTCCCCGTCCCGCCTGAAGTTCGCCGCCTTCTGGGTGCGGACACGTATTAACCTCTTCTTTTCGTCAGCCATTCACTTCACCCCTTCTGCACGATATAGATCCCGTCCTGGAAGATCCTGGGATCACGTTTGCGGATCTTTGTGGCATGCTCGATATTTGCCGAACTGTTGCCCAGCAATTCCTTGTCAATGCCTGTGAGTACGATCTCGTCGTTTCCGATCTTTGCCTCGACCCGTTCATCGATATGGGCGTACCTCGACTGTTTCTCTCCCAGGAAATTGATGATCTCCAGCTTATTGCCCGACATCTTCAGTTGAATGGGAAAGTGACTGTACACCACTTTCAGGCGATACTCGAACCCATCGGTAACACCGATGCACATATTGTTGACATGTGCAGTAAATGTCCCCACCATGGCCATGGTGCGCTTCCTGTCCGACGGAGTGGCGATTTTAACTTCGTTCTCCAGGACTTCCACCACTATCTGGGGGAATCTCATGTTACGCTCCATCTGGCCCTTCGGTCCTTTCACTCTCAGTACCGGCCCGTCCATCTCTACAGATGCTCCCGTTGGGATAGCGACCGTTCTTGTTGCTGCCATCTTTCCAACCTCAATAGACGTAACCAATCAACTCGCCACCCACGTTCTCCTTACGGGCCTGTTCATGCGTCATGACACCCCGGGAAGTGGACAGTATCAGTATACCGAAATTCTTTCCTGGAAGATACTGTGTCTCCCAGTATTCCAGGTCAGCCAACTGTACCGAATAGCGTGGTGTAATCGCACCACACTTGTTGATTTTTCCATTGAGTTGTACCAGGAACTGACCTCCCCGGCCATCATCAACAAATTCAAAGCCATTGATGTAGCCGGATTCCTGCATTATCCTGAACATGGCACCGAGGAGTTTGCTGGCCGGTTCGATGATGACACTGGGTTTTCCACCGTCAGCCGCATTCTTGAGGGTGCTCATGCCGTCGGCAATGGTATTTAATCTTGACATTGTGTACTCACCTCTAATTCATCTTCTTGAAACCCATCCTCTGGGCCCACTCGCGGAAACACTGGCGGCAGAACATGATATTGTATCTGCGTACCAATCCCTGCTTCCGGCCGCACATCTGGCATTCGTGTGCACCGCGACCATACTTTTTCGTCTTTTCTCCGCCCATCAGTGCACCTCCGCCCGGTATTTTGCCTCCAGAAACGAGATGGCATCGTCAGGTCGTACAACCTGTTTTAAAGGAAGCTTCTTCTGCTGTGCATGTCTCCGCGAAATCCTGATTCCCTTACGCGCAAGAACCACATTGACATCCATGCCGTAAATCCCGATCTGGGGGTCATATGACATTCCCGGGAAGTCCGTGTGTTCCTCGATTCCAAAGGAAAAATTCCCGCTCCTGTCGAACTGACTCCGAAATACCCTTCCCTCGACGATGCCAAGTGCCGTCTTCAGGAAATTTTCGGCCTTATCGCCACGGAGTGTAACACGGCAACCGATTGCACCGCCCTTACGGATACCGAAGGCCGGCTGGGTCTTCTTCGCAATACTCCGGACAGGGGCGTTTCCTGTGATGGTCTTCATGATTTCCTCCGCTTTCGTGAGCTTTTCTCCTGCCTCGCCGACACCCATATGGACAACAACCTTTTCCACGAAGAGCTCCTGCATCGGGTTCATTCTTCAATCCCCCATTCTGCGAGTGCCGGAGTCTCCCTGCCCACCATGTAGATGTAATCATCGATCGTCTCGAAACGGATATTTTCACTCTCGTCTTCGAGGATGACCCTATTGGGAACGCTGCCGGGAACTTTAACAATATCAACGATTCGGGCGATCTTGCCGGAGTGTTTTCCTCCGATAACCATGGCCATATTGCCTGCCGCATATGGGAAATGATCGAGTATCTCGAACCGCGTTTCGGGGTCAAGGGATATGACAACCGAGTCGCCCGGCTTGTAGGTGTTCTCTCCGATGATGTTGGCACCATAGCGGAGGTTGAGCTGGACCTTTCCACCACGAACAACCGTCTTGTTCCGTATCTTGGCCAGGCGGGACTTTGAGGACTCTTCGTTGATCTCAATAGTCCTGTGCCGCCCGTTCTTGTCACGGAGGACACGATAATGTTTCCCAATCTTTGGAAGCGAGATGATGTCGAAGATGCCGATTCCCATCCTGGGGTCCCTGCAAGGTCGCCCGTTGATAATGAGCTCTTTCTTGGCAAGAATCTCTTTTACTTCCTTCAGGTTCCTGGCAATGCCCATATGATCCCGCATCCATACGACAACCGGCATGGCGTTTGCGTTGTGGGAGCCCGGCGCTGTCTTGGCGACAAACTTGTCGGTTTTTTTGGTTATGTTCCAGGAATCAGGTGCCACGAGTCGTTTAAGGTGATCTGACATTACTTATTCCCCCCCAGTCTCTCTGCCCTTTCGGGATCGTCCTTGAGGTTCAGCTTTGTAATCTGCACATTGGAGGGATCGACTGGACGGGGCATCTCGGTCCCGTCGGCCTTGGGAATCGCGACTCCCTGGACCACGATTTTGTACTTCCTGGTGTCCACGAGGTCTACAACTCCCTCCGTGCCTGCAGATTCACCCCGCATGACTTTTACCGTATCACCCTTCACTACCCGGGCGCTTCTTGTCTTGTACTCTTCCCGGAGAGAGGATTCCAGCGGGGCATGCAGGAACCTGCTGCGCAGGTGTGCCGGAGCTGTATAGCGCGCTTTCCTCTGTTTTCTCGGCTGTTTGCTTTCTATACGAACCATTTTTCACACCTTACACGATGATTGTGGCCATGGATCCAATCTTTGAAAACCGCTCTGCGACTTCCCTGGCAACAGGGCCCTTGATCTCGGTGCCGCGAGGCTCGTTCCTCTCATCCACAATCACAACCGCATTATCCTCGAATGAGACTCTCATCCCGTTCGGCCGCCTGATCTCCTTTTTCTGCCGGATGACCACTGCCCTTACAAGCTTCCTCCTCATATCAGGAGTGCCTTTCTTGACACTTACTGTGGCGATATCGCCAAGCCCCATCTTGGGCTGGCGGCGGCGGACACCATGGTAGCCGAATACAGATACGATCTGCACTTCACGGGCACCGGTGTTGTCGGCACAGAGCATCTTGGTCCCGGTGGCGAGCGCTCTCGGAGTTTTTGACTGCTTCGCCTTCATGGCCGGTTCACCTCCACAACCACAAATTTCGTGGTCTTCGAGAGTGGTCTGCATTCCGCAATCTTCACCATATCGCCCGTTTTTGCCTTGATACAGGGCGGGTTATGAGCATGGATACGGGAATTGCGTTTCTCGTACCGATTGTACTTACCCACATAATGCAGGTATTTCCGTTCCACAACAACCGTCTCCATCATGCGATCGCTCACGACTTTGCCGGTGATCACCTGGCCGCGCACCGGTAAAGTGCCGTGAAACGGACAGTTCACGTCATCACATGCCTCTTCAGGCACGCTGACGCTCAATCCTATATTTTTTGCCATTATTTCCCTCTATTTTTCCAATACATGTTGATCCGTCTTTCAGGCGGCATTGCCAGCACGGAACCGTCAATCTCGACCCGGACACCCCCGGGAAGGGTCAGCCTGAATATGCTGAACCTTTTTGGAACCCTTAATTGGCCTCCCTCTCCCAGGATGACCAGCGTGTTCCGGGTTTCATCGATGATCCGGCCCGATATCCCCACCTGGGCGGGGTTGCTGGCGTTGACGACCAGAACATCCAGGCCAATAAGTTCATGGCGAAGGACATTCTGGGAAGAGATCATGACCGGCTCCGCTGATTCTGTTCGGTCTTCATCCGGGCGATGGTCTTCCGGAGTTCACGAATGCGGCCCGGGTTCTCGGTGGAACCTCCGGCGCTCACCTTCCCGTAGTTCTGGATGAGTTCTAGCCGCAGCTTTTCCAACTGCTCCGTAAGCTCAACGTCTGATAGTTGCCTGACGTCCTGGGCGCGAAGTATTGCCATCTACTCTTCCTCCACGAACTCTTCTTCCGAATAGTCCTCGATATCCTCGATGAGATCTTCTTCGAGTTCTTCGTCAAGATCCTCGCCGACTTCGGTTACGCTCAACTCGGGTTGGGGAGAAGGCTGCTCCTTGGGAGGGATCATTTCGAAGTGATCGGGGAGCTTGGCATCAGGGGGAATTATCTTTACCTGGACACCGATGACCCCGAGCTTCTTGACCGCAACCGCATACCCTTTCTCAACGATGGTGTTCGCCGGCTCGCCACAGTGCTTGACATAGCCGTCGGTGAATTTCTGGACCCTGGCACGGGAACCGGTCAGCTTGCCGGCAACGACCACTTCACAACCAAGTGCGCCCGCCTCCATGACGCGGCGTATGATACTCGATCCTGCTTTGCGGAAATACCAGCCGCGCTCAAGGGCATTGGCCAGCCTCTCCGCCATTATCTGGGCATTGAAATTGGGGTTCTGAACCTGCTGGACCTCTATCTGCGGCGACTCCACCCCGAAATCCGTAGCCAGGTCCTGTGTGAGCTGTCTGACTACTTTGCCGCCTTTACCGATCACGATACCCGGTTTTTCGGCAAAGATGGTGACCTGCGTGCCAAGAGGGGTCCGCTGGAGATCCATGCCTCCGTACCCTGCACGTTTGAGCTCCTTCACGAGGAATTTTTCTACCCGGGCCTTCCGGGCTCCTTCAGCCACGAACTTTCTCTCTACTGCCATTTACTCTACCTCCCTGACGACAATCTCGATATTTACCGTCTCGCGCCTCTTCGGTGTGGCCCTTCCCATCGCTCGTGGGAAGAATCCCCGAAAGCCGCGGCCCCGGTTGGCCGATACGTGAACAATTTTTAATTTTTCCGCATCAAGGCCGATATACTCGGCATTCCGGGTCACCGAATGAAGGAGACGTATATACGCCTCGGATGCCTTCCTGGGATATCTTCCTGCATCCCAGCCCGAAAGCCCCCTCTTGTGAGCCACGTTGCGGTTGAATTTCCGGAATGGTATCGCCTTCTTTCCGGCCACCACTTCCTCGAGATATGCAAGTGCCTCGTCGGCACGCTTGTCCTTGATGAAACTGGCAATCTCAATGGCATGCTTGGGAGAGACAGGAAGTTCGTTTGCCTTCCCACGTGCCACGTTTTCGCCTTCGATCTTCTGCGAATATTTCGTTCTTGCCATGATCATCACTTCAGCGGTACGTACTTGCTCGACCTGGTCGCACCAATTCCTGCGCTTCCATGGGCGACCCGTCTCCTGGTCGGTGAAAATTCTCCAAGGTAGTGGAAGACTGCTTCAGGCTGGATCTCGACCTTGATGTATTCCTTGCCGTTATAGATCTCCACTTCCCTTCCCACCATCTCGGGCATGACGATCATATCACGGAGATGGGTACGGATCCTTGTGTCGCCAGACCGGAACCTGGAGAGGAGGTTCTCCTCGCCGCGGGTCAGTCCCCGGTTTATCTTCCGGCGGACACGGGCTGGCATTAACGGCACCAGTTCATTCATTCCCATCTTTTTCAGATCATCCATCTTGAAACCATGATAGGTGAATTCCTCACGCCGTCTTGGTAGCCTCTTCTGTGTCTTCTTTGCCATAACTTACCCCTCACTTCTTGCCCCGGCCGGTCTTCTTGGCCGCCATGTGTCCGACAGCTCTTCCCGGGGATGTTCCTCTGGCAACGGTCTTGGGCCTGCCTGCGTGCTGGTGTCCTCCGCCCCCGAATGGATGGTCGATGACATTCATGGCCACACCACGGACTCTCGGCCAGTTCGATGCCGTGTTCTTCATCTTGTGATACTTGTTTCCTGCCTTGACAAACGGTTTCTCTCCACGTCCTCCGCCGGCAACTATACCAACGGTTGCCCGGCAGCGTCCATTGAACCACTTTGTCTGGCCGCTGGGCATCTGCACACCCACTTTCTCTTCGGTCTTGTCTATGACAATGGCCTGGACCCCGCTCGAACGGACGAACTTGCCGCCGTCATTTGGACGGGCTTCGATGTTGCAGACGTATGCACCTGTCGGGATCGATTTAAGAGGAAGTGTATTTCCGTTTCTCACTTCGGCGAGAGGGCCCCATGCGACCTCGTCATCAACGCCGATTCCCTCTGTGACAAGCATGTAGGTCTTCGATCCGTCTTCCAGCCTCACAAGGGCAATGGGGGAATGCCTTGCGGGATCATGCTCGATGTCTATGACCTTTCCTCTGACTGTGGTCTCGTCTGAGCCTGAATGCCGCAATGCCGCCTTGTACCTGTGAGAAGGAGCCCTGTATGTCGGCCCTCCTCTCCCCCTGTTTTGTGTTGTAATTCTATGTCCCATGATTTCCCACCTACATGATGCCCAGTCTGCTCAATATCTCCTCAGCGGCCTTCTCATTGGAAAAGCTCACTATGGCCTTTTTCTGTCCTTTCATGGTCATGATCGTGGAGATGGAAGTCACTTCCTGATCAAATGCCTTCTCGATCTCCTGCTTGATCTGGGGCTTGGTGGCACTCTTGTCAACCAGGAACTGGAGTTTATTCTGGTTTTCCAGTACCATCATGGCTTTTTCTGTCACAAACGGATATTTCAGAACCATTTACCTCTCCTCCAGTTTCAGGATTGCCTTCTTTGTCCAAACTGTCAGACGTCCGGCCTGGGTCCCGGGCGCAAGAAGCTCCGCGTTCAGTTGCCCGGTAGTCACTACGTCCACACCGGCCAGGTTCATTGCGGCTTTCAATGGTGAATCTCCTGTCACAATAAGAAGACTCTTCCTCTGTTTGTAACGTCTTCCACGCATCTTGCCACGTCCTGCACGTACCTTCCTGCTCCCCTTCGCCCGCTCGACATCCGCATAGACACCTGCTGCGGTGAGGGCAGCGATCACATCGCCTGTACGGACCAGGTCTTCGAACTGGTCTTCAAGTACAACCGGAACCTCGCCTTCGAAGAGATGGCCTCTTGCCCTGACCAGATCTTCGTTCAAGGTTGCCGCCAGCGCCGACCTGATGGCCTTCTGCTTCTCTTTCTTGTTGATCTGCCTGACAAGTACTTTTCCCGTGACAGGCGGATGTGCCGCTCTTCCTCCCTTTGCCTGGGGTATCTTCGCAGCACGTGAACCGCCCTTGATGCGCGGCAACTGTGCAACTCCCCTGCCACTCCCCCAGCTGACTGCGGAAGAGTTTATCCCTGCATAGGGATAGGTTCCGTGAGGCTGCCGACGGGTGCTCTGGAGCGATATGACCGCCTTTTTAATGAGGTCCGGGCGGTATTCCTCGGAAAAGACTTCAGGAAGTTCCAAATCCCCGGCAATTGTACCGTCGAGTGCTTTTACCTGTACTTTCATCGTCATATCACCCCTGCTTGCTCTGGACGCTCACATGCTCGATGGCAGGCTGACGCTCCACATGTTCACCCTGCCTTACGGCAGGTCTTATCCTGACCAGTCTCTTGGCCGGTCCCGGAATTGAGCCCTTGATGAGGATATACGGGTTTCTGACGATCCCATAATGCAGGAAACCTCCTGCAGGAGTTATGTCTGCCCCGTCATCCCCGATCAAAAGAATCCTTTTATTGAACTCGGTTCGCTGCTGGTAGCCCGTCTGACCCATCATCGGGACCTGCCAGCGCACGTGGTGAGGGTTCCAGGGACCAAGGTTGCCTACATGGCGCTCTTTACCGCCCCTTGAGTGCTTTCTCTTCCTAATTGAGACTCCCCAGCGCTTGACAGGGCCCTGCGTCCCTTTGCCTGTAGTTACTGCTGTAATGTCGGCATAGGCGCCTGACTTGACCACGTTTTTGGCGGTTATCTCGGCGTTCAGAATTCCGAGGGCAAACTCGAATCTCTGCTGGATGGTCCCCCCGCCGATCCGGATCTCCATGAGTTCGGGCACTTTCTTGGGGATACCGCTCACGACTTCAGGCATGGTGTGCATGAGTGCGAAGATATCCATCACCTTGCCGGATCCAATCGCTTCTGTTATGGCGGCCTTTGTCTCTTCGCCAGTGTATTTCTTGGGAAGTGTGATCCGTTTCGCCAGCGCGGGCTCAAGCGTCTCCGCCCACACCTCTGTCATCGGCCGCTTTCCATATGTATCGCGCGTATAGGCACGGACGGCTGCCACCTTCATGGCAGGTATCTCCAGAACTGTGACCGGAACCATGATGTCGCGCCCCTCGGTAGGGCTGTTTTTATGGTCGTCGACCATGACAACATGCGTCATACCCACCTTGTACCCTGCGAATCCCTGCAGCATCGGTTCCCCTTCATACTCCGGCCAGGATTTGTACTTTGGCACCTGGCTCTTGGCACGTTTTCTGGGACTGAATGCAAGAGACCCTCTTCGTGGCCTGTTTATCTTTGGCATGTTTCAATCAATCCTCAAATGATTACTCATCTGCTACAGGACCAAAAGATCCTGGTTCTTTTAGGGAAAATCCCCAAATGTGATCAATTCGATTGATAGTGCTCCCCCCAAAACTTGTCGTTTGCGGGGAACCCGAGATTGAGCGTATCCCATTCGACTGAGCACCCCCGGGACAGGCGCGGGCATCCGTGCCCTCAACCCTCCCGAAAGGCGGGATATGGCGGCGTCTCTCCATCCAAACCACCCGGGTTCTCCAGGCAGTTATTGGTATCAGCCTACCAGTCTCACGAACAGATCCTGATCATGATACTTCCGTCCCGGCAGGGGACGGATCGGGCTCGTCGCAGTGACGTCCACCCATGCATCGTTTCAGATCCACCATGTCAGCCCGTTGTGATCTTCACAACTCCTTCTCGGCTCATCCTCACATGAGAGGAATCCGCCTTTCATGAAACTCCATTCAGGCAGTAGATCAGGATTACCCCTGTTGCGGGTAATCGCAGTCAACCGCCTGCCGGAGAATTCATATAGGCTTCCATTATTATTGGGTAAAATTGAATATAAATCTATGCCAGGTTATGCATACTTTTTAACGCAAAAATCAATAAAAACGAGCTTTCCTGTTCAACCAAAATACAGATCGCCCTCGTCATTGATATATACTTCAATAGTATCCCTGACATGGCGGGCTTTGAACCGGTCTGGTGAAGATTCCCGTATCTTGTTGATCAATGATATCGTGTCATATTTCACCTTGATTCCGATCTTTTCCGCCTCGCTGTAGATGAATGGCGCAACATCAAGAAGATCCATGCCTGCCTGGATTGTGCAGAGATGCGTCGCATCCAGCGTGTAGAGAAATTCCAGCGTATCCCTTGCCCTTCTGATATTTTCCGTCGCTGACTTTTCAATAGTACAGACATTGGCTTTTGAAGTGGAGATAATATCGGCGATCTGCTGCTGGGTCAATCCCTGCTTCCGGTATCTCAGAACTTCCTTCTGACGATCGGTCAGCAGCCCATCCTTCATATTAATCTTTTAGGCAACTGAGACTTAAACACTTTTCGTTAACATGCCAGTCATCAAGTGCCAAACCGTTGTATGACTGATAAATTCGGATTCTCCATTCGCTTTTATAGAACACAATCATTTTGGGCGGAAATTTCAAATCCAAATCAAATTTCAAAATGTTTATATTTGTACCGGCAAATAGTAACCTGTTATAACAAAAAAGAGGTGTATAAATGGTTGTAAAAGTAGGAGTTGCCAAACTGGGCAACATTGCGAGTGGTGTGATGGTCGAGCTGCTTCTCGACGAACGTGCAGACCGTGAAGATATGCAGACTTTTATGGCTACCAGCGGCACCAAGCTCCAGCCGGAGGATGTCGACAGGGTGGTCAAGAACCTGATTGCATACGGACCTGATTTCGCAATTGTTGTCTCGCCGAATGGTGTCCTTCCCGGACCCACCGGTGCACGCGAAGCCCTTGCAGCTGCAGGCATCCCTGTGGTTGTAATTACCGACGATGTCACCACCAAGAAAGAGTGGGCCGATCTCAAGGAGAGCAAATTCGGATACATCATTCAGAAAGCAGACGCAATGATCGGTGCACGCCGAGAATTCCTCGACCCCATCGAGATGGCGGACTACAACGGAAACCTGGTCAAGGTTCTCTCAGTTACCGGCGCATTCCGCAAGATGCAGCTCGAACTGGACAAGGTCATTGACCAGGTGAAAGCCGGAAAGAAGGGCGCCGACCTGGCACTGCCGAAATTCGTCGTCACCGCAGACAAGGCTGTGGCAGGCGAATTTTCGAATCCCTATGCGTACGCAAAGGCGCGGGCGGCATTCGAGATCGCTGCAGCCGTTGCGATGGTGAACGTGAAGGGATGCTTCATGACAAAGGGATTCGAAAACTATGTCCCGATCGTCTCAAGCGCTCACGAGATGATGAGGGCGGCAACCGTCCTCTGTGACGAGGCACGTGAGATCGAGAAGGGCTGCGATGGAGTTGTGAGAAAACCGCACAAGAACGACGGTACTCTGGTCTCCAAGACGAAGCTCATCAGCAAACCCGAGTAAACGAAAAAAATTCCTTTTTTTTATTTCTGCCACAGTTTCTTCAGATCTTCCGGGAGTGTCAGGATCACAGGCTCCAGATGCACCCGTTCCATAAAAGCCGAATCACTGATAGATGAGGCATTCGGGTTAATCCTCGCAATTATGGAGCAAAAAGCCGAATAACTAGTGTTATTTGTGTTCCTGTCAAAAAATATCGAGATATTGAATGCATGAGTGCCGAGCCGACGGTAAAAATCTATCACCTCGAGGAGACCTTCGACAAAGATATCGAGATACGGTTCAAAATCATCAGGAGTCGATACAGGTAGTATTGCCCGGATTTCGCGCTCACCCAGGGGAACTGCATGGGCGAGCCAGGTGATCTCGTCGCCGAACAGGAACCGGTCTCCTCCCATTTCAAGAGAGACCAGGTCATTCCAGTAACTGCTCCCGTGCCGCGTGTAATACCGGAAACCTCCCTGCATGTATTTATCGGCAAGGACCGGAGGACGCCTGTCCACCATTCCCTGGAGGTGGGGATGAGCAATGCTCGCACCCGAGGAGTGAAGATAGTTCCAGTTGATGCTTGAATATCCGGAAATCCCCGAAAATGACTGGATCTGCCCAGAAAATGCATCCATCAGCTCTTTTTTCCCGAACCGATCTACCTGGTGTCTGCGGGAGATGACGGTAACGGTATGCCATTCGGCAAAAGGGAAGAGATTTGGAAATGTGACACTCTCTCCAACCGTTATGCGGCTGCCGTCTGCGAAGGTGGGTGTGCTTGAAAGCACCGATTCTTCACAGAAGGGGCATGCAGGTTCAGCCGCTCTCTTGGGTACATATTCGGCGTTGATTCGACGGTTGATACGCTCAGGGGATATCTTGCAACGGAGCCCGGTGAGACGCTCTTCCCTCATCTGCAGGATATTTCTGGCGGTGGGAACCTCTGTCACGGTAAACATGCTGGCTCAACAAGACAACTTCGAGATTGTATCTATTAAAATGATGGGAAAAAAGAAGAGATCCGTGGTGCTCAACTGCACTTATACGATATACTTGCCGAGCAGGCGGATCGAGTTGGTCATATCAGGACCAAGCGGTGATCCGAAGATGATCTGGGTGACTCCGGCCTTTGCCAGGTCTTCACATTTCTGCTTCACAGTGTCGGGAGTTCCGGCAATTGTGAACGCATCGATTTCTGCATCTCCAACGAGGCCGCCAACGGTCTTGAAGTCAAACCTTGAAAGTGCCTCTTTGATCTTTGCGACGTTGCCCAGGTCAAGGTTGTGACGCTGCAGCAGCGGCGGCGGAGATCCTGCTGCGATGAATGCTGCAACAATCTTTGCCGCATTGCGGGCCTTCTTCTCGTCCATGTCGATCGACATAGCGGTGTATGCACCGACGTCGTGCTTCTTCCTGCCGGCTTTCTCCATCGCCTGCTTGATGATTGGGATGGCCGCCTGGAAGTCCTTTGGATTGGATGCGTTGATCAATGATCCGTCGCCGTCCATTCCAGCGAGCTCAAGCATCTTCGGTCCCTGGGCACCGATATACACGGGGATTCCCTTCTTGCCCGGGAGTGTGACGCCTGTCAGCTTTGCACCGTCATAGTCGAAGAAGGTCCTTCCGGTCTTCTTGACTTCAGCACCGGTCAGGAGCTCACGGATGACCGAAACGCCCTCTTTCAGGCGTGCAACAGGCTTTTCGCCCTGGATTGCAAGTTTGGGCAGTGTTGAAAGGTCACCGGGCCCGATACCCAGCACGGCACGGCCGTCCGAGATCTCGTTTAAGGTGGCCATAAAGGAAGCGATCGCTGCAGGCGTGTCAGTGAAGGTGTTCATGATGCCAGGCCCCATCTTGAGGCTTGTGGTGTTTGCGGCAATCATGGCCAGAGTCGGGTAGCAGTGCCTGTTGTTGTAGTGGTTGGTGATCCAGGCATAATCAATATCCTTGGATTCTGCAAGCTTGCAGTAATTGACTACTTGCTTGACATTTACGTTTCCTGGTACAAATTCTATTCCATAGGTTGTCAAGGTACATTCACCTCAGTGTCTAATATTGAACAAGGAATTAAATAATTTATGATTTTTTATTGGCTTTTCAAGAAAATTATCGGGATTCATTCAAAATAACTCTCTCTAATACGTTTTTTCCCGGATAAACCATATAATTCCAAGGTGAACGCAATGAGATTTCCGGATGAGCGGATTGAATTGTTCGTATTATACATTCCAGGTATGTAATAGGAATAATCGGATTCGGCACCTGGCCCTATAATTAAATAAAATAACCAGGTCCAAAACATGAAAAAACATCAGAAACACTTTATCCCATCAATTCTTTATAATGCATGAGTACAATATCTGAATATATACGATGCAGTTTGATTGCCGGATTCCCTCAATTCCCAGATATCCGGGATTGGAAAATTTTCCATCATTCCCGGGAAATGATTGTGTTTACTGATAAACCAGATGTACGGCAAGGAGAGATGTGACGAATATGCGAGTATTGATAGTCGGGCTTGGAGGGGGAGGATGCAGGTTGCTGGACACATTGTATGCTCACGACCGGCGATTCGGTGCTATCAACTGCCTTTCGGGAATTGCGGTGGATGATGATGCCGGGATATTAAACAATCTCCTCAATGTCCCGAACGAACAGAAAATCTATTATATGCCTCTTTATCCCGGAAACCGGGAGGAATCTCTCTCACATGCCCCGATTGAAGAGATTCTTTCAAAACTGCAAAGCCTTGATTCGGGAGATATCGATGCCATAATTCTCTGTTCCGGGGTGGGCGGAGATACTGCGGATATTGTGCCAGAGCTGGTACCTGCAATAAAGAGATCGATGGTTGAACCTGTATTCGGCCTGTACCTCCTTCCCTGCATACGCGACGGGGCTGCCCGGGCTGCAAAGGCATATCAGCAGGTTGTTACACATAAACCTCTCCTTGATGGAATAATACTGTTTGATAACGAGACCTGGCTTCACAAGATCCAGGACCAACTCGATGCTCCCGAGGAGCCTTCCGATTACAGGCAGCTTATCTTTTCAAAGAAGCAGCAGGAGCCAGTCGACAGGCGAAAGAAGGCCTACAATATTATCAATGATCTGATTGCACGAAGGATAGGCCTCATCCTGAGGGCCGGCGAGTTCAATGAGAAGGGAGCAATGGAGATTGCCGAAGTCGTGCTGGATGCCGGCGAGGTCCTGAACACCATTAAGGGAATGGGTTATATCACAATAGGTTATGCGATGACCCCCATCGAAAGGGGGCAGTTCGATTTTATCAGCCGGCTGGCACCTGCCACCCAATCTGTAGAAGAGAAGCACAAAAAAGCTTCACGTGTTGTTGATCTTGCAAAAAGGGCAATATATGAAGAGATTTCCGCTCCATGCGATCTCGAAACCGCAGATAAGGCCCTTATACTCATCGCAGGTCCCTCCCAGGAGATGAGTATGAAAGGGTTTATGACCGTCAGGAAATGGATCGATAAAAGCATCAAGGGCCTTGAAGTCCGTTCAGGGGATTATCCTGTCCATGCATCCAGTTACCTGGCTATCATCATCATTCTCGCCGGTCTTGAAAAGATTCCCAGGCTGGAGGAACTGAAAGCCTATCAGGACCGGGTCCAGAAGGCCCCCGATACTGGGCCCGGTACTTCCGGTGCCGATACGAAGATCTTCCCGGGTTCTTAAAAAACGCCTTTGAAGTGGCACGGTATAAAACCAGAGTACTGTTAAAAATTATTGCGGGTCCTGGGACACTGTCACCTAATTAGTAGAGACAATTTTTGAGAATGGGATGTTTCCTGCGCCGATCTCGGTTCGGATATCGATCCCTTTCTCGAATATGTTGGCAACGAAATTCATTCCCGAAAAAGATACTATGGAGAGCCTGTACGGATCAGATTTGAGGTTGAATACAGAGGTGCCCATTGTTACAGGATACACAAATCCGCATTTTTTCATCTCCGCAATAATTTCCCTCACTTTTGTCTCGGACGATGCCGGAACTTCCCGGATATTCGCAAGTCCGGTCCCGGTCCCTGTGGTGACAAGCGATGTGAGTGACGTGAGGCCTGCTGATATGAAGAGCTGCAGCGGATCAATTGTCGTCCCCCGGTATCCGATAAGATCAAGGAACTTAACCGACTGGCCGTGTTCGACGGCCAGGCGCCCGCCGTAGGCCATCCGGACCGGAATTCCTCTCCTCTGGAAGACGCCGTCCATCGTGATGCTGCATATCGTCATGATGCCCACATGCCCGGAAGGAACCCTGGGATCCTTCTCTATTACCCGGTATGATGAGAAGAAACCGCACTGGGCTTTGACCACTTCATCATACCCGGCAAGAACTTCATCGATCTTCTCTTCGGGAATAATCGAGAGGTTGTATGCAACATCCCCGGTTTCGGTGTAGGGATCAAATGTACTTCGGAACGCCAGTCGTTCAAGTTTTGAGATAATAAATCCGATCCTGTCTCCAACCAGCGCACTCTCGGTCTCAGCCTTGCCTTCTACGGTCAGCACCCTGCCCATATTTCCTACTTTTTCGGTAAAACCCATCTCATCCAGATATTGCAGATAATACTGCACTGCCCGATCACTGAGTACAAAACCCCGTTCTGCCATCAGTTCCGATAGCCTCTTTGCACCCATCGGTTCCTGGTGATCGTTTAAAATGCGGAGTATCTCGATATACTTTCTTTCCGTCCGGATCATGTTCATCTCGCTTCCACTACACCGCTGCTGTCCTGATACCTTCCCTCATAGGTCATATCGCCTTCGCAGACCTCGTGAAAGATTATCTGGACCACGCGGTCATTCTTTCGTAATGTTGTATGATCTTTGCCCATATTGATAAGAGCGAGAGTGAGCTGGCCCCGGAAACCCGGGTCGACGTAACCTGCAGTGACGACAACGCCTCTCCGTCCGAATGATGAGCGGCACCGAAGCGTAGCTGCAAGGTTCGCAGGCAACTCAACCCATTCCAGGCTGTGGACAAGCGTACATAGTCCTGGCGGGAGTATGATATCTTCGGCGATTCGAAGATCGTAAGAAGCGGGCTGCTGACACTCCCGGGCGTACGGTCTGATTACCAGGTTCTCCTTGAGACCTGCTTCACCCAGTCGAGAGATTATCTCCCTGGACGACAGTATCATGGTAAGATAAGTACCTTCGAAAATGCTTAATATCTTATGATTCCAAATGTCGGGAAGGATCCATGGGGTAGCGGATATCCTCTTGGGCTTCGGACCCAAGGACGCGGGTTCGATTCCCGCTGGGTCCATATCGGTCTAATTTTTCGTCTTTACTTCATGTATCTCTCCAAAAACATGGGGCAACAGCCCAAAAGATAGACAGGAGAGTTGCTGTTTTATTTTTTTTTGCGCCCGAAAAAAACCACGTCTCATCCTTTCGAGACGAAAAAAAGCTTGTGAAATGAAGATGACGAAGCCATTTTCATATTAGAATTTCCTGGAAGATCAGTACGGTCTCAATCCCAGCTGACTTCGTGGGGTACCCGGTCAAGGAGCATCCCCTCCACGACCACAGGCATGAGCCTTCTGCCTTCCTCAATCGCTTTCTGAAGCCTCCAGCCCCTTTCGGCAAAGATGGTGAATATAGGCTCTCCTTTCTGAACCCTGCTCCCTTTTTTGGCATGGAGCAGGATCCCTGCACCTCGATCATGGGGGGCGCCGGCCAGCCTTGCCAGGCTTATCAGTGATCGGTTGTTCAGCTCGATAACGTAGCCGTTTGCAGGGGCATTTACAACAAATTCAAGTGATCCATGACCGATGTCTTCGGATTTAACCTCCGGATCCCCTCCCTGGATCTCGATGATCTCTTTGAATTTCCTGAGAGCTTCCCCTTTTGCCAATATTTCACCCGCCATCTGGCTCCCCATGCCAACAGGTGCCTTTCCCGACATTTCAAGTGCTATTCCGGCAATCGCTATACTCTTCTGGAGTAATGAACCGGGCTCTTTCTTACCTTCAAGTATTGACAGCGCCTCCTTTACCTCAAGGTTGGGACCAATCGTTCGTCCAACCGGTGAATCCCCGTAGGTGACCGCACACTCTACACGCATATCCAGGCGTTCCCCGATTTCAATAAATTCACGGGCAAGTTTTCGCCCTTCCTGCACCGTGGAAACCTTGGCATGAATTCCGACAGGAATATCAATTACGACCAGGTCGGCACCGACGGCGTACTTCTTCGCCATCACGCTGGCCAGCATCTGGCCCCTGGCATCGATTCTGAAGGGGTATTCATGAATGATGATACGGTCGTCCGCAGGCGCGATATTGGTGGCCCCACCCCAGACGATCGTCCCACCAGCTTTCATGGTCATCTGCTGGACTTCGGTTGCAGAAAACTCAACAGGAGCAAGAACCTCCATGAGATCCGCCGTGCCTCCCGCACCTGTAATGGCCCGGGAGCTGGTCTTCGGTATCTTCAGGCCGCTTGCTGCGATGATCGGAACCACGAGAAGTGATATCTTGTTGCCGGGAACACCGCCGATAGAATGCTTATCCACGATCGGATGGGTATGGAAGTCTATCTTATCACCGGTATCGACCATGGCCCTTGTGAGGTGCTCAACCTCATCCATATCCATCTCATTGATATAACATGCAGTGATATACGCCGTGATCTCCGCCGGCGAAAGGTCATCGGCTACTACGTCCTCGATTATTGCATATGTCTCGTCCTTGGAAAGCTTCTCACCATCCATCTTCTTCTTGATATGTGTGAGTGATGCGGGCCTCTCCGCCACCCTCACCTCCACTTCCATGCCCTCATCTGCAGAGAGACGTTCATTGGTCATACGGTAGATGCCGATGGTACCCTTTGGTATAATCGTCGTGGTGGTATCAACAAAGGCGGCGACCGAGACACCTTTCTCCTGGTTGATGATCTGCACCCGGTCGCCTGCCAGGACTCCAATAGCCCTTGCATCTTCGATATTCAACATCACTTCCCGGGTTTGGATATCAATCAGTTTTGCTGCAAGTTTCATGGTAGGATAACTCCGGAATTTCTAAAATACTCCTCTTGAGGGAGTATGGCGTTTCTATCGTATAAACCCCTTTATGCCAGTTGCTGCAAATTCACCACTAAATTACGCAGCAAATAGCCTTTAGAAGCAGTATTGTAAGCCAGCCGGGCGAAATCGGCGAAAAAAAGTTGAGTTTTTGGTGTTTAGTGCTTGCGCACGATCAGGAATGCAACGGCTCCAAGGCCAACCAGGGCTACCAGTGCACCGAAACCAGGTGTGGTAGTCGGTACAGCAGTGGTAGGCGGTACGGCCGTGGTGGGTGGAGCGGTTGTTACTCCAGTGACGGGTGGTGCTGTGGTGACAACGGTGGTCGGTTTCACCTCAACCACGTTGAAGAGCGTGGTTGCAGTCACGTCAACAGTCACACCGGTGACCTTCACGATGTACTCATCGGGCTTGAAGGTGGTGGTGTCGACAGGGAATGCCCAGGTGTTGAAGCCTTCGGTACCCTTTACGACCTTCACAGTGCCGGTTGCACCGCTGAACTCACCACTCTGGGTCTTCGAGGTCGGAGCGAAGGATGAAGATACGACTTCAACCAGCAGCTCGTCGTCTACGGCCAGGTTGGTGGTTCCCTTGAGTTCGAACTTGTCACCGACCATCTTCTCGGTGATCGGGGTGATCCTTACGGTTGGCTCTTCAATCAGGAACTGGAGCTTGGTGTAGGTGTCGTCGACACTCGGGTTGTCGAGTGCCTGGACGAGGGCCTCAGCTGCGTCGGATCCCTGAAGACTGCCCGGTCCCTGGAGTGTGAAGATAATGTTCTCTGCACCCTGGATCGGGTATGGTCCAACAACGTAGCGGTATGGATAGCCAGCGTCGGCTCTTGGATAGACGTCAAGTTGGTCGTTATACATCGGGTGCTGGACAACGACGAAGTACTGTCCACTTGCCATGTTGGCGGTGACTCCCTCGGTAATCTCCTTCTCGAAGGTTCCGTCGGAGTTTACGCTCTCGGTGTCATACAGGACGTAGTTCTTACCCATGATCCAGATAGCCACACCAGGTGAAGGCTGGCCCTCTGCCACTCCACGGACATAGAACTTGTCACCGGAGGCAACAGTGGACTGCGAGGCGGTTGCACTTACGAACGGCTTCCTGACAATAAGGGAGACGGTTGCGTACTGTGCATCGCCAAGGTTGTTCCTGTCATTGGGGGTAGCTACTGCGTAGACAGTGTAGGTACCTGCATCAATGTTCAGGTTTGCAGTCTGCCACTTGTACTCCCAGGTGTTGTCATCCAGGACGTCAGCGGTCGTGAATGTCGCGGCGACGTTGTTTGTGACTGCCGTCCTCGGGTCGGTCAGGCGCCCACCATTGCCGGGCAGGTTCGGACCGGTGATGAACAGGTAAACGGTGTCAGTCTCGGAGTTGGTACCGGACAGCTTGACCTCCTGTCCCAGGAAGTAGCTCTGGTCACCAGCAGCGACCACGGTCACGGTTCCCTTCTCGACCTTCACATCGACCTCATCGGACTTGTACTGGTCGCCGTAGAGATTAACGTCCCATGGTGCAGGCATGTTGAGTGCACCCGGGCCCCTCTCTACACGGACGGTGTACTTCTTGTCCTTGGTGTCAGAGCCGGTTGTGAATCCAACGGTGATGGTTCCACTGTTGGAGGTCTTTACTGCGGCATAGTAGTAGACACCATTGTCGGGTGCTGCCGGGACATCCTCCTTGATGGTGCGTCCTGCGCCACCCTCATACTCGTAGGTTCCGATGTCGTACGGGCCTCCGATCGGATCGTTGGTGACATCCTTCTGGTCTGCCAGCAGCAGCGGCGGCTGGTCAGTGTTGAGTCCGGTCATCTGGCCGGTTCCCTTCACCCAGATAGCATAGTAGGTGTTGGGCCTGCCGGTGACGGTAACCGAGAACGGGTTGCCACGGACAACGACATCCTTGCTGGCCTCGATCTTGACTGTATCGGAAGCGATGGTCACCGTGTTGGTGGTGGTGACAGTCTTTCCGGTATAATCGGAGCCGTCAGGTGCCTTGTAGTTGTCCTTCAGCTTGTTCAGGTTGATCTCTGCGTAGACGGTGTATACTCCGGCCTTGTACATCCGTGCACCGTTCACATCGATCACACCGGTGTTCCATCCCTGGGTGGTATCTCCTTTGGGTACCCAGTACCAGAGCGAACTGTCGACGACCTGGCCGGCCAGGGGTATGGAAACGGTCGTGGACTGCCAGAGTGCAGTGTAGGTTGCGCCATCGGCGGTCTTCACGCGGATGTTGACGAATCCCTCACCTGCGTAGCCGGGCCTGCCGGTAACGGAGTAGATGTTGGTCTCCACCCTGAAGTTCTCGAAGTTTCCGGCTGGTACGGATTTCCCGGTCACATCCTTGTTTGCGTTCTGATCCCAGATCTTGATGGCGATGTTGGGGTCAACGACGTTGAATGCAACCTGGTTGCGGGTCGCTCCTCCGTCCCACCTGTACCAGTTGCCGGTCTTGCCGACGAAATCGGCAGGTGCTACATAGAAGTTCGTCGGAGTGCCTACGGCAATCACGGCGTTTGGTGTGTCGGTGCTCGGGTTAGTACCTGATGCAAACCAGGCAATTTGGGTAAAGGTCCCGACTGCGGCGGATACATCAAGCCCCTCTTCACCAATAAACACATCTCCACCTTGAGCTACCTGATTTATTGCTGCTGATGCTGGCAGGATAAGCATTGCCAGCGCAACAACTGCAATCAGTGCAAGGCTAAAGCGCTTAGTCATAATATTAGTCCTCCTTACTCATGTCCAAATTTGAAACGTTCAATCCAATGCACACGGGCCAAACCGTGTTCGACAAGTGTCGAATGACGGTTCATTGTGCTCCATACTCCGAATAACGGAATATGATTCAATATTAGTGGAACACTTAATATATCTTTTTTGGTCGAACATAACCGAAGAGACGGGTAGTCAAGGGATTAAATCGGTGAAATGTATACGCATGCGGGTTTTTTTGGTCTTGCCCGCTACCCGAACCCGGCATCCCTCCAGGGGGTTGAATGTCGAAGAATGCCGAATAACGCGCAGATAGCACGAATATTCAAAAAAAATAGCATGAATGTACTATAAATTAGCTTGGGTGCATCAATATCGGCCATGAGAACTGTCGAAGTTCTGCCATGGAGACCGCATCCACAATCCAACTCAACTCCATACATTTACCTAGCCGCCTGACCAACAGGATCTCATGAGAATCATCAAGGCCCCATCCATCGGGAGAGCTCACGAACTGGTGGTAAAGATGATACTCGAGAAAGGATGGGTGCTGGATACAGAGGATGGGGAAGCCACGGTGGAGTTCGACGAGGTGGCATTAAAGATCGATAACCCTGCCTCCGGGTCGAGGGTCAGTGTGCATTCACGCTTCCAGGAGAGATTCATGGAGAAGTATGCAGAAGACCTGATAAGGGGATCCGACTCTGTCTTTGAATACGACTACCATGACCGTCTCTTCAACTGGGGGGAGCGTCTCTCTGCAGATGGGGATGACGTTCATATCAACCAGGTGGATTATATAGTCAGGAAACTCTCGGAGGCCAGGCAGACCAGGAGGGCAATAGCAATCACCTGGAATCCTGTAATCGACGAATCCCTGGACGACTGTCCCTGTCTCCAGCTGGTTCAGTGCCTGGTCAGAAACGATCGCCTCCAGATGAAGGTAATCTTTAGAAGCAATGATATGCTCACCGCGGCCGGTGCCAATATGTATGCCCTCACCCGCCTCCAGGAATATATCGCCGGCAGACTCGCTCTCCCGGTAGGATCTTATACGCATATCTCACTCGTGCCGCACATTTACTACAAGCGCGACATGGATGACATCGAACCCTACTGCGGGAGGGGATCCCTGATAAAGCCCATCCCCGAGGTCTGCAATCTCTGTGGAAAATGCCGTTGAAGCCCGGTACCCGGATCTCAATCAGACACATTAATTAAGAAAAAGGGGCAATTTGATAAGGCACACAGCCCGGTAGTGTAGCGGTCAATCATGGGAGACTCTGGATCTCTCGACAGCAGTTCGAATCTGCTCCGGGCTATCTCTTGTTTCGTTTCGTGTTGCAGGTGTTGGTTCTGTGAGCAACGCCCTTTTTTGACAGGAAAAATCCCTAAAATTTCTTATATTGGCCACATAACCCGCTGATTCAGGCACTATAAAAAAAGGGAGCAATTTTTTTTACTTTTTAGCGAAAAGGATGGCTGCATGATCCTGGTGATAGGGCAAAAGCCAGTTTGTTTCCCGTATCACACATTCCTTCTCCTCAAGTTGGGCAAGTGATTCTTGGAGCACATCCTCGGGTTCCTTTCGCACATCAATACTCCGGGTCTTCAACATAAGAAGAGCGATTCCTGACTGCTTGAGGAAGAGGCTGTTTCTCGATGCGATCCCGACCTGGTCGGGATCCGCCACGTCCATGTACAGCAGGTCCACCGGTTCGAGGAGTGGGGCGTAACTCTCCGGTCGTGATGCATCGGCCATGATCGGTACTATATTCTTTCGCTTCCCGGCAACTGCAAGGAGATCCTGCATAGGTCTGGGTGCAAGTTCGACTGCATATACGCATTCGGTGTAGTCGGCTACATGCGATACTGTCGTACCGTTGGCTGCTCCGAGGTACAGGACAACTTCATCTTTCCGGAGCTCAAGTCCGGCCCCCCCATAGTAGTATGCTGCAAGCTTGCTTCGGTAGGGATCCCATATGCGGTAATTCCGAAGCATTTTTTCGCCGTAGACGCCCCCTTTCCCTTCAGATACCAGCACGCCGTCAATCCAGAGCATCTTTTTTTCCACCTGCCTTGTCCACCGCTTCCTGGGCTGATTCGAGAAAGTCATGATCTATCTCCTGCCTGAAATAATCTATGCGAGCCGCAATACCCAGTTTTGCCGCAAGTACACGTGCAACTCTCCCCCTGACATCCCTGCCGGCGTTATGGACCCGACGGTGCTGGAATATAATCCCGTGTTTCGGGGGGGGGGAGCCGGTTCGCATATGCGAGAAGAGTGCGCTCTGTGCGCCGAGGACCTGGATCGAACTTGCCGGGAGCCGCGACAGTTCTTCCAGGCTGCCGGCCCTCGATATCAGCCGGGCAGCAACGAGCCCCCCTATCAGGGCACTGCAGTTCGGAAGAACGGTATCAGCCAGAGTGGTGACTTCACGCATGAGCCTCGTACGGGACTCCTGGAGTTTCTCAATATCTGCAATGATCTCTCCAAATGTCCTGTCGCGCTCCTTCTTCATCACCTGGACGACACGTTTAGCCGAAAGCGACCGGTATTTCCGTGAAAAAGAAGGGTTTTTTGTCCGGTACCACTCCACAGCCCTCTCGGTGAGAAGGTTAATCACATCATCCAGCTCGTCCAGCATCCGCACCATCTGCACAAGTTCGATATCCTTACTGCGGAAATAAACGCCAATCTTTGCCTCAGCAATAAAAAAGCACAATTTACGTAGTTTTTGAAGATATTCGGCACGGTCCTTCACGTACCCGCACGTGATCGCATCTTCCCATTCAGCTGGGGTATATGTTGCCGGATCCCAGTCGATGCTCTCCAGCCTGGCGACCTGATCGGTCAGGCTGCCTTTGAACGGATGGCACCCTTCCTCATCAAGATCCCCGAACCAGTAGGATTGCATGTCAATTACTGGTATCCGATGTCCTATATAGTATTATCAGGGACAGGGCAGGCATCGTACTGATTCTGTCACAAACCGAATGAGAAGAATATAACAGGGAGGGCTATCGCGCCCATACAATATACCTGGGCAACATTTACGAGCCTTGGTGCGGTTCCGACAGCAGTGGCCAGTAGTAGTATGAATAAACCGAAGGGTCCGCAGATGACGAACGAAATCAGAGCAATAAATATACAGACTGCGATATGCAGATTTTTCCTGTCGATTCCGCTGAAATATCCTGCGAGTCCGCCCATATATATAGTGAGAAGATAGGCGATCGTGCCGGCAAGTGCGCCCACTGCAACCAGAGTTCCCATTGTGGGTATCTCCAATGAGGAGAAAGCAACCATGATCCCGTTCCTGGTCCTGCCAATGACAAAAAATGCAGCAAGGGCCACCAGCGCATTCATGGTGTTTGCTGCGCCGGTTGCCAGGATGTATCCCCTCCGGTCCTTCTCGTACCGTATGCCTGTTGCCAGAACCGCATTCGCAGTGGCATTGGATAGCCCGGGAAGCCACCCAACCACTGTTCCTGCAACAGTTCCCAGGAGTGTGTGTTTGAGAACTGCTCCCTTTTCCAGCTCCAGTCCCTCGAATTTCTGTGGTGGTACCGGCCCTGTTCCCGAGAAGATGAGTATGGCTATACCGAAGAGGCCGCTCAGCAGTGGCATGAGAAGTCCGGCGGTTCCTATGACTCCGGTGCCGAGGAACGAGAAACGGAATGTGAAAAGACCAAGCATCCCCGATGCACAAAAGACGAGGAACGCCCAGCCGGGGGATTCCCCTGATACGATCAGATAGCCCATGAACCCAATAAGTATGATACCGATTCCCCAGTCAACATATTCCTGGACTGCCGGGAGAAGAAGGAGAAGTGCCCCGGAGAGTGGAATGGCGATCAGGAGACCCGCGGCACTTCCAAGCGCAGATATCCTGACCGCCTCCTCTCCCTTCCCTTCCATGCAGAGTTCGTGCAGGGGGAGAACCGAAACCGCTGTGTCGGGATCCGGGATCCCAAGAAAAGTGCTTGGAACCACATCCAGAAAAGTATGGGTAATCAGGGCTGCAAAGAGAGTCGCAGCGAGCATCTCCGGCCCGAGGACGGGAAGCAGCGCAGCCTGGAATGTCAGGAGAATCCCTGCCATGGTATTGACATGAATGCCGGGCAAAAGGCCACTTGCCATACCGATTGCAACCCCCGCAACCGTCCCGATCATGATCTCGATCATTTCCGGGAAGTTTCAGGGGACAATGCTCATAAAGCAACCGAAACAAATATTCTCTCTCCTTAAAAGGATGAGAGGGACATGAAGATCGCCATCACCCGCCTACGGGGAAAAGATACCGATGATTCACGCCGCTGTGCGGAGTTCGGGCATACCTGTTATTCTGTTTCTCCACTCAGAGCCGAAATACACCAGGATCGTATCGAAGAGTTCGTCAGTGAAGTGAATGCCGGACGTTATGACTGCATCTTTTTTACCAGTGCCCTCCCTGCAAAGATCATTGCCCCCCGGCTCGAACGATGGCCCCGTGTTGTGGCAATTGGCCCCCAGACGGCGGGTATACTCAAATCCAGGGGGATCCCCTGCGAGATACTGCCCCGCTATTATTCAAGGGATTTTGTGCCATACCTGGGCGCATGGATCGAGGGGAAACGGATCGGAATTCCGCGTGCCGATGTGCCGAATGAGGCTCTGATGGCAGCAATAACCGGTGCGGGCGGGATACCAATGGAGATAAGGTGCTATTCCCTTGTCCCGACCCATGAACAACTTGATATCGAAGATGCTGATGCCATGCTCTTTACCTCTGCCTTCTCTTTCCGGTCGGCGATCTGGGACCGGAGGCCGGGAATTTTACTGGTTGCAATTGGAGATATCACTGCTGGAGAGATGGAAGCGGGGGGCTCCCCGCCCCATGTGACAGGGAACGGATCGCTTGAGGGAACACTGCAGGCGCTCGATCGCCATATCCGAATGAGTAGCTCACCTGACGGTGGGAAGCCATGAAGACCCCGGCAGGTACCGGTGACCGGATCGTTATCATCGATAAACCCCGGGGCCCGTCCAGCCACCAGGTCACGGCCTGGGTTGGAGATATCCTGGGAGCCGATGTGGGACACTCCGGGACACTCGATCCCGCCGTATCGGGTGTGCTCGTTGTCATGACCGGGAAAGCCGTGCGTCTCGCACCTCTCCTTCTGAAAGAGGAGAAGGAGTACATATGCCTTATGCGGCTTCACGGGAAGGTGGATGCCGGAGACATTTCCAGGGCATTCGGGGAGTTTACAGGACGTATCTACCAGAGACCCCCCCGGAAAAGTGCAGTCGCAAGAAATCTGCGGATACGGACCGTCAAGGAACTGGAGTTGCTGGATATGCAGGAACGTCTCGTCCTGTTCAGGGTGGTCTGTGATGCCGGCACTTATATCCGCACACTATGCCAGCATCTCGGTCTCTACCTGGGCTGTGGGGCGCATATGCAGGAACTTCGGAGAACCCGGTCCGGGAGGTTTGATGAGAGGATGGCACACACCCTTCAGGATCTGATGGATGCGCAGATCCTCGCCGGACAGGGGGATCAAAGTGAACTGGAGAGGATGCTGCTTCCAAGTGAGCATGCTGTCGGCGGAGTGGCAGGCGTCGTGGTAAGGGATACTGCCGTTGACGCTCTCTGCCATGGTGCGGCGCTCTCAGGCGCGGGAATCCTCCGGATGCCCACGTTCCGGAAGGGCGAACTGGTCACGGTCTGGACACAAAAAGGAGAACTTATCTGCCTTGGCGAGGCACTGGTCTCCTCGGAAAAAACTGCACCCGGCGAGCATGGCCTTGTCATAGCTCCCCGCACGGTCTTTATGGCGCCGGGGACCTACCCCCGGGGCTGGAAGCGTCGGAGCTGACAACCCAGGAGTTCACGACCTCTTACGGCCGCCCGGGGATAGCCTTAAAAAAACGGGAGTCCAATGATGATACTGCAATTTTTTGCTGAGGTAGTCTAGCGGTAGGGCGCAGGCCTGGAAAGCCTGTGGGGCATTTGCCCCTCGGGAGTTCGAATCTCCCCCTCAGCGTGCCAACATTTTTAATCCCGAAATCGTTCCCGGGTTTTCTTCCCCACCCGACCATGAAGACGTGTCGGAGGTTTTATTCCTGACACGCATATACGGTCGAGTTGAGCCGTTCCCTGGCAAAATCGTAATATTCGCTGACAAGTTCGAAACCAAGGAATTGGCGCCCCATCTCCTTGCTCACCACTGCGACGGTACCTGACCCAAGGAATGGATCGAGCACAAGATCTCCGGGGTTACTGGAGAAACTGAGTATTTTCCTGACCAGATCGGAGGGCAACTTGGTAGGCGTTTTCTTTCGACCCTTCCAGTACTCCCTGTTGATGATCCAGACATCCTCCGGATAGTGCTCAACCTTGTTGAAGGTATATTTCGCCGGATTTTTGACTGCAAACAGGATGTGATAATGACTTGTAACGTACTTCTTCCTCGTGAAAACACCGAACTGGTATTTCCAGATTATATGGTTGATGGTTGAAAAACCCGTATCGTCAAGGGCAGAAAGCACGTCTTTTAACCGGTTCCATCCTGAAAAAACGTACATGCTCCCTGATGGCGCAAGTATCCGATACGCCTCCACCATCCATCGCATGGAAAAATCCGCATATTCCCGGCTGTCCACTTCCCGGTATCCATCAAGCACATTCGCCCCGGTCCGGTTATAGTTCATTTTCTGCGCACGGAAATCGATTGCAAAGGGAGGATCAGTTACAATGAGTTCCACTGTCCCTGAAGGGACCGTCGGGAGTAGTTCCAGAGCGTCCCCGTGTATTATAGAATCGGCCTCGAATGGTGCAAGGTCAGGAGGGGATCGGTCCATCCCTTATCCCCGGCATTCAGCCCCTGCTTCCCGGCCTCTCTCAAAGGCTTTCCTGTTTATCTCGACTGTTTTTGGGGGGACGAGCTTTTCGACCGCCTTTCTGAGCGAGTCCGGGGAGAGCGGCATGAAATGTGATGCCGCACCCAGCATCACGATGTTTGCTGCCAGCGGACTTCCCGCTTCAACTGCCATGACTTCAGCATCAAGAAGACAGAGGCCGATATCTCCAAGACGGGCAAGAATATCCTCTTCCGTGGGAGCGGAAACTCCCTGGACAAAGACCGATGTCGGTACCACGAAATGCCTGTTTGCCACGATCTTTCCGCCTGTCTTGAGATAGTGCTTATACCGGAGAGCTTCCAGCAGATCAAAAGATATTATAATATCGGCCGATCCCGGGGCGATCAGGGGGCCATATTCTCCATCGATCCTGATATGGCTCTCAACCGATCCGCCCCTCTGGGCCATTCCATGTGTCTCTGCTCCCTTCACCGATCTCCCCTCCATGAGGCACGCTTCACCGAGAACATTGGAGGCCAGGATCGTGCCCTGCCCCCCAATTCCGACAACCAAAACATCATAACCAGGGCTCATTTCCGTCCCTCCTTCGAAATCGCACCAAAAGGACAGATCTGGGCGCATACGCCACACCCGCTGCAGAGCTCCCCGATATATGGTTTGTCATCCTTCATCTCGATAGCAGGGCAACCGAATTTGATACACAGGCCGCAACCGGTGCATAGATCGGGGTCGATACGGTACCTGCCTCTTTTGATTCCCGCCCTTCTTGCTGTGATTACACATGGTTGCCTGGCAATTATCACCTTCACTCCCGGCCGGGCTTTGGCATCCTTCATCGCCGTGGTGAGCCCGACCAGGTCATAGCTGTCCACGGTCTCCACAAAAGACACCCCGCAGGCGCGGCATATGGCCTCGAGCGATACCGGAATGGTCGGTTCTCCCGTTGCGGTCACGCCTGTTGCAGGATTCGGCTGATGCCCGGTCATCGCAGTGGTCCGGTTATCAAGAATGATCAATGTCATATCCGCCCCGTTGTAGACGGCATTGATGAGCCCGGGTATACCCGTATGAAGAAACGTTGAGTCTCCAATCGTTGATACGATATCCGCCTTTTCACCCGAATGGTAGATCCCGCTACCGACTGTTACGGACGCCCCCATGCAGATCGTGGTATCCACTGCACCGAGCTGCAGCCCCAGTGTATAGCATCCGATATCGCTTGGATATATTCCATCCTTGAAGACCTTTCTCATGGCATAGAATACGGGCCGGTGTGTGCATCCCGCACACATGATGGGGGGTCGTGCAGGTATGTCCGGCAGGGGATCTGCGTCCTGGAACTGTATCTTTGGACTTATTCCGGCAGATTGCATGATCTTTGCAATAGTATACTGTGAGAATTCCCCTTCGTAGGGGGAATGGCCGTCTTTCTTACCATGGACGGTGACACACCCGGCTACCTGCCGTACGGCCTCCTCAACCACCGGCGCCAGTTCTTCTATGACCAGAATCTTCTCATGCTGGCGGACGAATTCCTCCAGCCAGGCCTCGTCTATAGGGTATGCCCCAATCTTCATGAACGAGACATCCTCCGGTAGTAACTCCTGGACGTATGTCGCCGCGATTCCGCTTGCAATAACAGCATTGGCGCCCTTCACGCTGAACGTATTGTATCCGGAATCTGCCAGCCTTTTTTTAATTCCGGGCTGTTTTTCGTTGAGTTTTTTATGAAGTATCCGCGTGTGGGCAGGGATGACCACATACTGCCTCGGGTCCTTCTGGAACTTCCCCACTCTTGTGTTGGTCTTCAAATCCCCAAGGGTTACGTCCCCCTTTGAGTGACAGATCCTCGTCGTCGGGCGGAAAAGAACCGGAAGCCCGAATTCTTCTGACAGGGCAAATGCATCCCTCACCATGTCATGGGCTTCCTGTATGGTTGAGGGATCGAGACAGGGTATCCGGGCAAAAGCGGCATAGCATCGCGTATCCTGTTCGTTCTGGGAACTGTGGGCATACGGGTCATCAGCACTCATGATCACAAGCCCCCCGGTAACACCGGTATATGCGCTTGTCATCAGGGGATCGGCAGCGACATTCAGCCCGACATGTTTCATTGTACAGAGGGCACGCACGCCGCACCATGCTGCGGCCAGCGCGTTTTCAAGAGCCACTTTTTCGTTCACGGACCATTCAACATGGTACCCTCTCTCCTCCTGTATCCGGAGGATATCTATCACCTCCGAAGAAGGAGTGCCCGGGTATCCGCTCACAAAATCAACCGGCGATTCCAGACATCCGTGAGCGATGGCCTCATTCCCAAGGAGATATTGCTTGCTCATCTTTCCCCACCTCAATAACTCTAAAAAGATAGTCTCATATTGGGTTATAATATACTGGTTCGGCTCGCATTTCAAAACCTATAAAAGGTCTCGTGGATTAACTAATACGGCAGCGTTGAGGGCCCGTAGCATAGCCCGGTGGTGCGCCCGGCTGATAACCGGGAGGTCATGAGTTCGAATCTCATCGGGCCCATTTACCATTTTATATATTCATGAAAACCGGAATGAGATAATATGGCTGATTCCAAGAAGATGCTGATGCTGGCCGGATTTGCGGTATGTATCCTCATTGCAGTGTTTATCGATATCTTCATAGGGCTGATTGCCCTGGTACTGCTGGGAGCCCTGATAATGTCGTTTCGTATCATGGAGGACTCCGCGGACCTGCCCAATGTATCAGCATACCTGCAGGAGGATGCCAAGGGGATCTGGGTCGTGAACAGAGGAAACGCCCCCGCCTACTCGATTCGAGTGGCCCTGGTGCCCCTGGATATTGAGTTTACCATTCCGAAGCTTGAGGCAGAGGAAAAATCACAGTTCCCTCTTGATAAAATGGTTGAGAATGTGAAAGTGGTAATACAATATGCAAATGATCGCGGGGAGGAATATTCCAGTTCCTACAAGCTGTCAGCGCTGGGTGGGGACGATGAGGATCTTCTCAAACCGGTCTTCCCGCTCTTCAAATGGAAATAAAAAAATTCACCTTTTCTCTTCACTCTTCTCGGGATAGAGATACTCAATCGTGATTCCGAGAGCCTCGACCAGAGATTCCTGCCCTTCAAGGTAATCATGCATTGCACGGTAGAGCATAAACATTATATCGTACCCGTAGAGATCAAGGGCTTCCCGTGATGTAATCTCATTTTTGTAAGAATCCACCAGGAACCCGTCAGAGCTGTACATGATCTCATAAAATTTTCCTTCTTCAGAGAGTGCACAAAACTGGTCGTCAACCTTCTTGTCGGCATCGTCGGGCCTGAACTCGACAGGATCGGTCTTTCCAAGAATTATCATCTTCTTCTCAAAGAACAGGGTATCATACAGATCTCCCTTGCTGTCAACTTTTCCTCTCTTCAGCATATTGAGACCGACTTTTTCGATTATCTCTGTTGTCGACTGAGCCATTCTCGATAATAATGCGGCATCATTCTCCAGTATCTCTTCAGAAAGCTTATTTTTCTCCTCTTTTAACGCATTTATTTTTTCAAGTATTTTTTGAAACCCGGTTTCGATCTCTTCCATATCTCGTTACTCTCCTGGTTGTGAGTGTAGAATGGGTATGCAACTCCATAATCTTTCCGCTCTACGGTCGGATTCGGGTTATAAACCTTATATTGCGATACATTAACCGGGTAACCGTATCTATCGTGATCAAGATGTCACGCCCGGTTTTGGTAAAATTAAAAGACTACGATATCAGCAGAGGGATCCGAGAAAATAGTATTTCTTATCCTCGAAAATTACTGCATGGCCCTCGTATCCCATTGGAAGATCTTTTTGTATGACCACGTTGTGGTAAGCAGGAGTACGGGAGATGACTGATCCATCCTTTACCTTTTCAGTGACCAGTATCCTTGTCTTCTCGCCAATGAAGCGGCCATTGATCTCGTGGTAGATCTTCTCGGCATGACGCAGGAGCGCCCTTGAACGATCCTTTTTCAGGCGATCGAGAGTATCGGGCCGATCTGCCATGGCTGTATGCGGCCGTCTGGAGTACCTGGTGATATTCACTTTGTTCGGTTTCAGCCGGGTTATCAGGTCGATTGACTCCTCAAACTGTGAATCTGTCTCGCCCGGAAATCCCACTATGATATCGGTGGCAAGGTTCAGCTCAGGATATTTTAACCTGAATGAATCGACGATGCGGACCACATCGCTGGCTGTATAGTGCCTTCCCATTGCTTCCAGTATCTCATCTGATCCCGACTGGATGGGCAAGTGAATGAAGCGAAACATATTGGGAGAAGCAAAGGCCGCGATCACAGGATCCAATATTGGCAGAAGCGTGGATGGATTCATCATTCCGGCTCGGATAAAAAACTTTCCGGGTATCTTTGAGAGCTCCTTGATGAGGTCATGAAGATTCATCCCGATATCATACCCCCATGCACTCACATCCTGGCCGGTCAATTGCAGCTCCCTTGCTCCCGCGTCCACCATCTTCTTTGCCTCCGCCAGTATCTCAGGCCTGGAGACGCTCTTTAACCGCCCTCTTGCCTTCCTGGTAATGCAATAGGTGCATGACCCAAGGCATCCGCTTGCAACCTGGAGTATTCCCACCCCTGAGCTCTCCACGGTCCCCACGCCCCTGTATTTTTCCCTGATCTCTTCGGGCCGGATAATCCGTGGAGAACAGACACTGGAGATCTCGTCATTCTGAACAATGGGCATACAACCGGTCACGTAGAGATCCTTCTCCTTCAACCCGGAAAGCACGCGCAACATTCGTCTTTCCGTGGATCCGACGACGGTACAGGTGTTCACGACAACCGTTTCCGCCTCCCCGGGCGTATCGACTATGCTGCATCCCTGTGCCTTCAGGATCTCTTTCAATTTCCGGCTGTCGCCCATATTATATGCGCAACCGAATGTCATCACATGGACGGAACGGTTCATTAATCCATCCAGGGCAGAAGCATCCTGCAGTGTACAGGGCAAATCGTCATCCTCCCGGGGCATCTTTCACATGCTATGGATCCGGTAGCCTATTAATTACTGTCAACCCGGCACCGGGCATCGCTATCACAAGATTATCGGCTAATAAACGTCGTGAACGACGCGTTTTTTCCTCTCAATGAAAATGCTTAACCAGTGGTATTGTCTATCTGTTAGTGATGATAAGAATCGGGCTGCTCGGCTGCGGGAATATAGGCCATATCATCGGGCAATCCAGGGAAAATATTGAGATAATCGCCCTTTATGATAGGATCTTCCAGAAAGCGGATGAGATGGCTTCCATGTGCGGGGGCAATGCCTGCAAAGACTTTGAACAGTTCATCAGCCAGGATTTTGACTACGTGGTAGAGGCGGCATCGGTTAAGGCTGTCAGGCTGTTTGGGGAACCGGTCTTGAAGAACGGAAAACATCTGATCGTGCTGAGTGTGGGAGCCTTCTCCGACCCTGAATTCAGGGATAGCCTGGCAGAGGCCGCGAGGGCTGCAAATAAAAAGATCTATATACCAAGCGGAGCCATTACCGGGCTTGATAATCTGAAAGTCGGGCGGATCAGTCCCATATCAAAACTGCTTCTCAGGACAACCAAAAATCCCCTCTCACTGGGTATTCATTGCGATGAGCGGATGCTCGTCTTCCAGGGCAAAGCAAACGAATGTATCAAGGAATTTCCAAAAAATGTCAATGTCTCCGTCGCACTCAGCCTGGCAACGGGCAGGGAGGCGGATGTGGAACTGTATGCAGATCCAGACGTGGACCGGAATGTACACGAAATCTTCTGTGAAGGAGATTTCGGGGAGATCTATATCAGGATAAACAATGTGCAGAGTCCGGACAACCCGGCGACAAGCTATCTGGCCGCACTCTCCATCCTGACGCTTCTCAAGAATCTTGACAACCCCATGGTGGTAGGTACATGAATCGAAAGGAGATCATCGACTCGCTTAAGAAAAAGAGGGATGCGGTGATACTGGCCCATAACTATCAGCTGCCTGAAATCCAGGACATCGCAGATTTCGTGGGTGACAGCCTGGAACTCGCGGTCAAGGCCAAAGAGACCGATGCCAGCACGATTGTCTTCTGCGGCGTGGACTTCATGGCCGAAACGGCAAAGATACTCTGTCCAGAAAAGACGGTCCTTTTGCCCGTCAGGGAAGCAACCTGTCCGCTGGCGAACTATCTCGACACGAAGATGATTATCCGGGCGAGACAGTTGCATCCCGGGGCGCCCGTTGTATTGTATATAAACAGTACTGCTGAGTCGAAGGCGTATGCCGATGTTGTTTGCACGTCTGCAAATGCCGTAAAGGTCGTCAGGTCACTTCCTTCCAGTGAAGTTATCGTCGGACCCGACGCAAACCTTGCCGCATATATCCAGGACCAGCTCCCTGATAAAAAAATAATCCCGGTGCCCCCGGAAGGGCACTGCTATGTCCATGAATACTTCTCGAAAAGCGATGTCCGGGAAGCCAGGAAGAGAGGCGGCATGATCATCTGCCATCCCGAGTGCCGTCCGGAAATCCAGAAAGATGCAGACATCATTGCATCCACCGGTGGAATGGTCAGAGCTGCTCCTCAGGGGGAGATATGGAATATATTCACCGAGAAGGATATGGCCTACCGGTTAAAGACGCTGTTTCCCGAGAAGACATTCCATGTAAAGGATGAGGCTATCTGCGAGGATATGAAAAAGACGACCTTTGACGATCTCGTCTCGTCACTCGAAAAAAACCAGTATAAAATCGAACTCCCTCCCGAAATAATGGGTGCGGCCAGGAAGGCGATCGAGCGGATGATTGAGATAGGGAGATGATTGCAAAATGGTCACACTCGATTATCTACTCTCATTCATAGACGAGGATGCACCATACGGGGACATCACCACCGCATCCGTGATAGGGAAAGATACATGCCAGGGAACGCTTATCGCCAGACAGGACGGGACGATTGCCGGATTGGAAGAGGCCTCCATGCTCTTCTCTCATTATGGTATTGATTTTATTCCAGAGGTATACGACGGCATGGATGTTATTTCCGGCTCAAAGATTGCCCTGCTGAATGGATCCGCTGCAAAAATGCTTCTCGTTGAACGGACCGCACTCAATATCATCGGAAGGATGAGCGGGATTGCCACACAGACGAGAAGGATCTGTACTATCATCTCCTCACAGCGACTTTCATGCAGGATTGCCTCGACCAGGAAGACCGCTCCGGGCCTCCGGCTGCTTGACAAGAAAGCGGTGAGACTTGGAGGCGGTGAGGGACACCGGCTTGGCTTGAGTGACGGAATCTTGATCAAGGACAATCATCTGGCATTCGCAAAGATCGAAGAGGCCATTGCAAAAGCCAAAGGATCGAACCTATACCACAAGATCGAGGTCGAAGTTGAGAGTCCCGCTGATGCCCTCCGGGCGGCGAAAGCAGGCGCGGAGATACTGCTCCTCGACAATATGCAACCTGGTGAGATCAGGGATACGATCCATATCCTCGAGGAAGAAAAGATCAGGGCGGGTATCGTAATCGAGGTATCCGGCGGGATTCATGAAGGGAATATCCTTCAATATGCCATACCGGGAATAGATGTCATCAGTATGGGATCTCTCACGCACAGCGTGAAGAATTTTGATATAAGTCTTGAAATAGTTCCGGTAAAGAAATGCGAATAATATGGCCGAATCGGGAAATTAACGAATCAAAACACTTATGATAGCTCCTCGCTTATCTGGCTTTCGGATAAAAATATGGCAGGCGAGGAGATTTCCGGTCCCGAAGAACATTATCAGACTGAATTAGCACGCAAAAGGAAAATCGAGCGACTTGTTTCACTTTTACAAGATAAATCCCTGGACTTTCGCTGGAAAGCTGCAGAAGGACTTGGATATATCGGTGACGAATCTGCGGTGGAACCACTCATAAAAGCACTATCAGACGAATATGTCGATGTCTCCTGGCTTGCAGCCAAGTCACTGGGATCCATCGGGGACAGGCGAGCCGTCGAACCGCTCATAAAAGCTCTGAAATCGGATAAAAAATGGCTCCGAATCGGGGCTGCAATCGGACTTGGAAGGATTGCCGATTCCCGGGCATTGGATCCACTCCTGGAAGCCCTTCAAGATAAAAAGAAGGCTGTCAGAAAGCATGCTGCCTGGGCACTTGGAAAGATTGGAGATGAAAAGGCCCTTCAACAACTCGAAAAGGCGCTTGATGATGAGTCTGATGATGTCCGGAAAGCCGCACACCGTTCTATAGAGACCATCCGGAGAAGACAAGAACAGGAAAAAGAGGCGTGAAGCATAGGAATAATTAATTTTCCACAACCATATGGTATGTAATGATTGAATGGGCACTATTTGCCGTCTTGATTGCGCTTTTTTATATTATCTGGAAATATCTGGAGCTGAGGGGCAAGGTGTACACAAAGGCAAATTCGTTGTATCAGGAATGGAGAGAGAATGATCTGCAACAGGAAGCAGGGAGACGTGCATCAATCTACGCAAAAGAATGGAGGCAAAAGGAGGAACAAAAAATTCGTCGGGATGCAGTTGAAAAAAGTCATGCCGTAATAAAAGGTAAGATCACAGAACATCTCCTCCCGTTCTTCCCGGATTTTTGTTATAACCCAAAAGATGCGAGATTCTTAGGCAGTCCTGTTGATTTTATCGTTTTTGACGGTCTTGACGAAGGTGACCTCGAAAAGATAGTGTTTATCGAGGTCAAAACCGGTAAATCCGGTGCCCTTTCCCCCAGGGAAAAGATGGTCAGGAGTTGTATAGAGAATAAATCATTGGAATACCACGTTTTCCATCACACCGATCCGGATGATTCCCCGAAAGGGCGGAGATCTTAAGAAAACTTTATAAAATCCCGTCACCTCTCCTGGATCCTTCATGAAAAAGCCGGATTTCACGAGGTCATGTTGGAGTCCAGTATGCTGATATCATCCGGGTATTCCACAACTATCTCTTTTTCTCCACGGTACATCTGTACTATCCCGTAAAGGGTTATTGAATCGCCGGGGCCGATGACGACTTCCCGGGCCGCCCGTTCCGGAATGAATACCGCTACTCCGGAAACATCCAGAATGAGGTGCCCCCCGGTACGTGTGGTATCCATGTGGTCCACAATACCCCTGTGTACTACCAGCGTACCTTCCGGCGAATCGGGACAATAATCAGTGGCAAATGTCGCGCGCCCCAGATTATCGAGTACAATAAATGAGGCAATAAGGACGAGTGATACAAGAAAAAGCAGGATTAGAGCTATTTTTTCCTGCCGGACAAGCATACAGATCCATTCTTCCTCTCTCCATATAACACCGGCAGATTGATAGGTTAACGCTGTTAACAATACAGTATGAATGATGTGAATCTTCCACCATCATCAAGAACCGTTCTTGCCCTGCTGGACGAAGGTGGTGCAATGACCCATAAAGAAATTGTAAAGAAAAGCAATCTCGCCCCTCGAACTGTACGGTATGCATTGAAAAAACTCAAAGAGAACCATCTCATAATTGAAAAATTCAACTTCCGGGATGCACGCCAGATAATATACCAGAACAGGGAGCCGCCGATGGTGACTGCATGAGGGAAGAGGGCTGCGATATCATGGTATGTGACACCATGATCCGCAAGTATCTTCCTGCTATGCGAGCCGAGATGGTATACAGGCTTGTTCTCAGAGACGGCATGAGCCAGAGCGATGCTGCGAAACGTCTTGGTGTGACAAGAGCCGCAATATCACAATATATCAACAAAAAAAGAGGGTATTCCGGTATTGAAATCTCCAAAGAACTGAATAATCTTATAGAACGCTGGGCAGTCGCAGTCAGGGAAGAGAATCCCTCCATTACCATATGCGATATCTGCAGATGTGCCCTCAAGAAGAAGTGATGGCAAAAAAATTGCTAATTTTTCTTTTTTCCTAAATACAAGACATATGTGGTGTCTAACCTGAAGAGCTACGGCAGTCAGATTCCGTCCCTATCGTCTGCGACGGAGATAGAGGAGAATCAGGAGGGCAATAATGACCACGCCTGCAATAGCCGGTTTCAAATAGTCAGGCGAAACGGCACGTTTCTGGTATGCTGCATTCCAGTCGTCTTCGAAGGCCGACAGGAAATATGATGCCGTGATGGGTTCGGTGATGATAACACCCGCTTCACGGTTGAAATTGGGAGAGTTGAAATTCCAGTTGATGCTGCTGACAAGAACACGGTTTCCGTCCACGATGACCCCCTTGTTGTGAATCTTCTCCAGGTTATTCAATTCAAGGTCGGCGCACCGTGCTTCAAGAGGAATGCCCTCAGCTGCCGCGATGGAGTTGATGAATGAGACCATCTCATCATTGTCACACTCATCTTCAATATTGTACCAATATGAATCAAGAAGCACCCTCACGCACACCCCACGTCGTGATGCATTGATAGCCGCTTCAAGAAACGGATTCACCTGGTCGCAACTTTCGTTCGTGATGTACGCTTCTTCGATGGCGATGCTCTTTCTGGCTTCCTCGAGCATTTTCAGCACGAGGTGACTCGTGTCAGGTGAGATCACCGGTATCACATGGGCTGATGTTATTGCCACCGGCTGGAATTCCACCTCATACGGCCTGCAGGAAGGATCATCTTCTATTCCTCCGGTTCCGTCGGCCTCTTCTATCCAGCCCCCACCACAGTCGAATTCAAAAATATCCTCAAAGTACGAAGCCAGCGCCTCGTCCTCGAGGCATATACCCCAACCCCTGTTTCCAGAGACTCCCGGTGCGGGAAATCCATTCTCCTTGAAATTTTCACTGGTGATGAGTACCCGGCGTCCGTCTATCACCATGTATTTTGCATGATTAAAACGATAGGGTGCATGATATTCCTCTGTCGTAGACATCTGAAGGACCCTTATTCCGTTCTCCGAGAGCCTCCTGATCACCGATCGCTCCTGTGGTGGAATTCCTCCCACCGGTCCGCCTTCGAGGAGTACGGTTATATTTACACCCCTCTTTCCGGCTGAAACAAGCAAATCAGCCATTTTCATGCTTGTAAATTCATAGACGTTCAAAAGGATGCTCTCTTCTGCTCTATGTACCGCCTCTTCGAAGACAGGGTATGAGCTGTCCGGAGAGACGAATGCTGTACCGGAAATGTCGTAAAACTCCGCCTCGCAGAACCGGGACTGCCCGAGAAGAAGGATTCGACTGTCCCACTCGTTTCCTTCCAGGAAATGAACCTGTCCCTCACGGGGATGTATATCTTCGGGCCATGCTATCTCCTGAAGGATTGTGGCATGTCTGATGAGCTGGATCTCGTCATGGCTGTTGGAAAGTTGCAGCCTCCCGTTTCTTGAGACATCCGGAACAGAGACATGTGATCCTTCCCACTCAAAGTCCGGGTAATAACCATGAGTTTGGTAGAATGCACCCCCGTTTCGCGCTATTGTTGTCCTCCCTCCAAGAGTTGTGCCCGGGGGGAACCGGAACCCCCCCTCTCCGTCTGTGATGATCAGCCCATCCGTGTTCCCATGTCCTTCAAGCACAATATATTCGTCAGGATCATTGGGGAGATAGGGATCCGGGCAGAATTCCACGATCTGGAACGCCGATGCATTCCATACCATAAAAAACAGCAATAGGAGACCGAGCCGGAAACGCATTCAGGAAAATATCTGAAAAAGCCAACTAATTAACCTGATGAAATCGTACCGGATGATATGTCGGATCCGGTCGTCCTGAAAATAGGGGGCAGCCTCTTTGAGAGGTCGGAGCAGATCGTCGATCTCCTCCATTCGAAAGGATGCCGGGCACTTATCATCCCAGGTGGGGGGAGATTCGCAGATCTTGCCAGGCGATGTCAGGTCTCCGAAGACGCCGCCCACTGGATGGCAATTCTCGGGATGGAACAGTTTGGCTGGTATCTGGCCTCGAATGGCATTCCAACAACTGATACTCTTGAAATCCCAGAGAGAATTTCCATATTACTCCCATATCTCGTCTTGAGGAACGAAGACCCGCTTCCTCATTCCTGGGACATCACATCAGACACGATTGCGGGCTGGGTGGCATGGAGACTTCACCTCGATCTCGTCGTTCTCAAGCATGTGGATGGCATCCGATCTGGCGGCACCCTTCTCGAATCGGTGGATCATCCGGTACCCACAGCTGATGTTGACCCTTCCTTTATCCCGTATATTATCTCGAAGAGGGTGAGGGCCGTAGTCGTGAACGGCACCCTCGACGAACGTATCATATCTGCCGCCAGGGGGTTTCCCACAACAGGTACGACCATCGGCTTTTAAGTGCTTGTGGAGAGAGAATATAAGGAATCGCTCAAGGAGTGGATAAATGTCAAATAAAAGATGCACATCATGCAATGCTCCGTTGGCTGAGGATGGAGCCACCGAATTCGGGTGTCCGAAGTGCGGCAATGAGATCAGACGGTGCTACCGGTGCAGGGAGCAAAGTATCGCCTACAGCTGCCCGAAATGCGGTTTTGGAGGACCATAAATGGGAAGCGTGGCATTGATCCTCAAAATCATGCCTGAGTCGCCCGAGATCGATCTGAATGATCTGGTCGGGAAGATAAGAGAAAAAGTGGCCGGTGTGCAGGATATCAGGGAAGAACCCATCGGTTTTGGACTTAAGGCCCTCAAGATTGCAGTGGTCGTCGATGATGCCGCCGGGGCAAGCGATGCCGTAGAAGAGACTATCAACAGTATTGATGGTGTGGAACGGGCAGAGATCGTTGAGCTGACCCTTACGTGATGGGTCGGTATATACTTCTTTTTTAAAAAGGATAACTACAAAGAGCTTGATTATGATTTACCGTCAGGCACGCCATTCTTCTCCAGCATGGAAATCACTTCGCCTGTAATATATCGGATCTTTTCCACCGACTTTCTGAAACTGATCACTTCCTTTGGATCAATTTTAATCGGTACTGGAAATACGCCGCTTCGGTTGATTCTTGCAGGGACGCCGATACATACATCTCCAATGTCGTGAACCTCACTTTTTACGTAAGCCGATACGGTAAGTATCCGGTTTTCATTTCCAAGAATTGTTCTCACCAGTGTTGCAATAGCCTCGCCCGGTCCAAATATCGTGGCCCCTCTGTTCTTAATGATATTTTCGCCTCCTGCGCGGACCATTTCCACCATATCCTGTATAGGAATCCGTGAGAATGCCGGAAGGTTGCTGATCTGGATCCCTCCGATGGTTGTCGCCGACCAGAGCGGCACCATGCTCTCTCCGTGCTCACCGATTATACGGGTATGGACTTCGCTCACGTGCACCTTGAAATAAGACGCTATCAATGATTTCAGGCGCATCGAGTCCAGATGCGTTCCCAGCCCGAATACCTGCTGTTCGTCCATTCCAGAATACTGGAGAGCCACAGATGTCATCACATCGACTGGATTGGTAACGACGAGTATCATCGAGGACGGCGATACCTCCGCGATTTGGCGGGAGATTTCTGCCACAACCCGTGCATTTGCAATTGCGAGATCAAGCCTGTCCTGTCCCAGTTTCCGTGGAACCCCTGCTGAGAGAACCACGATGTCGGATTCACTGATGTCTTCCATATCTGTGGTCCAGCCAAGTTCCATCGATGTTCCGCATGCTGCAAAAGAGTCCACAAGATCCTGGGTTATTCCAGATAGAAGGTTTTCCCTTCCTTTTCTACCGAAAAGCAGGATTTCGCTGACATGCGGTATTGCCGATATGGTATGGGCAGAGTAAGTTCCAACTTGCCCGGTTGCCCCGATAATAGTAACTTTGGCCATAATATGCCCGGTTCATATGGGGACACGTTCTCGGTCGATTGTACGTTCCCGCCATAGCCATGGTACCCATCCTCCGCCCCGCGACCCCATGGGCGCCGAATGTTCACGGTAAGTCTGCTCCCTTCCGGGCCTGAACCGTTCCCCGCGATAACAGGTCGCCACCCCCTCCGGGGCTTTGATCCCTGTACACCGACCTCATGGGACGAGGTTTCAACGTCAGGACACCATGGTATCCGGCGGTTCGTTGCAACCTTCCTCAAACTTCGCCCCCCGCATACCGACGGTCTCGGGTAACAGGTGACGCCGAACCACCCGGGCTAGTCCCCATATTATATCGACAGCCTATGGGATAAATACCTCGCCGGCCACATGTTCCCGCCATTGCCCCAATTTTTTTGTCGTCGCTGTCATGTCCGATTTTTCATAGAGATCAATGACCGCAAGAACCTGCGAGTCCGGAAGAACGGTGTGAAGAAGGTTATAGTCACCCTGGAAGACTTTCATCGTCTGGGGTCCGGTCGCCTCAGCCACGAGCCGGGGCTCCCATACGATAGGATCCTTTTTCATCACATCATAATCGAGATAGATGCTGACATCATCGATCTTGAAATATTCCTGGTTGACCCGCAGGTTATATGCCGTCCAGTAAGCCGCTGCATACCAGATATCATTCATAATCACGTGTGGGACATTCATTCGTGCAGCAGTAAGGCCCAGTGTTCCCGCTCCGCAGCATGCATCAACAAAATATTCAGGGTGAAATGATTCGATTCTCTTCTCCACGGCATCTATCTTTGGGTTGAACTTTCTTGGGAATTCTATGTGCATTGTTGACTGCTGTTTGTACAGTACGAGGGGACCTTTCTTCGTATCAAAGACATTCGCCCGGATATCACATCCTGCAAGCACTGTATACGTATTGGGGATCCCATCGAGGTCGGTATCCGAGATCCCGGGTACGAAATCGTCGCTCTTCACCACTCCTTTTATCTCCGGCACTTCCCTGATTATCCGCTCGGCGACTTCTTTTGATGGGTGCATTGAGAGGAGCACCAGTGAATCCAGAGGGAGAAATGGAGGGAATTTCATGTAAAAACCCGGGTGGATCAGAGGGCTTCCGACCGCCTTTAAGGGTTCATCTCCGGTAAATATGCCTTCTTCCAGGAATATTACATAAAGTTGGGCGTATACCTCGTCGATGAAACGTTTTTTGCATTTGCACGGGGTATGAAAAAAACGGTTGGGCAGAGGGTTGTTTTTATCAAGTATCCTGAACTGGCAGTCAGGACATCGGGAAAAGACAGTAGGAAGGATATCGATGATTTCATGCGCATTTTTGACGCAGTCATCACCGCAGACGGGGCACTTCATATGCGGTGACATTGCATCTGTTTGCATACAAACGTTTTGACATGAAAGAACAGCAATGGAAGTGGGCCCGATGCGATTCGAACGCATGACCGCCCGGTTATGAGCCGGGCGCTCTAACCGGACTAAGCTACGGGCCCGGGTGAAGCGCCGCCAACAGGACTCGAACCTGTGACATGCTGGTTAACAGCCAGCCACTCTACCAACTGAGTTATGGCGGCAATTCCGATATGCCTTAATAGATTCTTTGTTAGTACTTTTAAACATAACGTTGAATGGCGTGAGTTGTTTATCCGGTCATCAATCCCGGATTTGATCATCTCTCCGTTCTGCTGACCCCTGATGTTTCATGGTCTCCAGCATGGCAATCATTTCGTCAAGCTCGGTATCAAGACCCTCCAGAAGATCCTCGGCAGCTTTTGTGGCCACCGCGCCTGAAGGGGACGCCCTGATATAGCCGAGATGTTCCAAAACACGAAGTGAATACCTGACCCGGTGAAACGGCTGGTCAAGGAGTTCGGAGAGTTTCATGATGCCAATGGGCTGATTGGAGACAACCGCCTGCATGACCTCCATATGCCGTTTCATAAGTTCAATTTCAGCTTTGACCTTTCCAATCATCTGGATCCGCCCTCTTCATTCCCCGTTGCCATTTTACTGGTTCTCATCAAGCCATGACTTGGTAACTCTGTACTGCCCCTTAAAATACACTGTCAATAAACCGGCTGAAAGAAATAATGCAACTGCAAGAGGAACGGCATATCCCTCCGGGGCTTTGAACAAGGCAACAAAACCGATGGCGACAAGCAGGATCACCAGGTTCAGTAAGACCGCCAGGCGGTAGAATCTCCATTTGAATCGTTCCCTGGTTGCCTCATCCATTACTCATAGGTCAACTTCATCATAAAAGTACTTGTGGTATTTTGACCAATTCTCTTTGCATGGATATTCCGGACGCGGCCCTGAAGAAAAGTAGTGCGGACTCCTTTGTCATGTTCGGTTCATCGGATATCGCCGATGTGCGCTACATTACCGGTTTTACCTCCACGGATCCGATTGTGTATATCAAAAAGACAGGGGAACGTGGGGTCATCATCGTATCCCAGATGGAGCTTTCGCGGGCCTTGAAGGAGGCTGATTGCGAGGTGATGACGAGGGCGGAGGCCGGGCTGCTTGATATCCTGAAAGAAGAGAAGGACCGGTGGAAAGCACTGGCGGCAATGATAGCTGGTCTCGCGGGCAACGCAATTCTTGTCCCCTCCTGGTTTCCCATTGCTCTCGCACGGGAGCTTGAACGGTACGGCCCAGTAATCCCCGACAGGGGGACGATCGAGGGAATGAGGGCGAAGAAGAATAAGAGAGAGATCGAATACATTCGAAACGTCCAGCGGGCTACTGAATCTGCAATGGATAGAGCAATCAGCCTTATTCGCGGCTCGAAGCCCAGCAATGGCGTGCTTTACAGAGGCGAGAATCCTCTCACTTCTGAGGCTATCAGGGCAGTGATTCACAAGGCCCTCTTTGAACAAGGGTGTATCGCTTCAGATACGATCGTATCGTGCGGCAGCGAGAGCGGAATACCTCATGCCCATGGGAAGGGCCCCCTTCTTGAAGACGAGCCGATTGTCATTGATATATTCCCGAGAGATGAGCGAACAGGATACTATTCAGATATGTCCCGTACCGTCTGCAAAGGGGAGCCTTCAAAGGAGATTATCGATATGTATGCTGCAGTACTGGATGCACAGTCCCTGGCTTCAAAGAAGATCATGGCAGGGGTGACCGGTGCTGACGTACATCAGTCAGTGGTCGATCTCTTTTCTGACAGGGGGTTTCCAAGCGGAAAGGAAGGGTTTGTGCATAACCTCGGTCATGGGGTTGGCCTTGATGTCCATGAACTTCCGGTGGTCGGACCCGGCGGCGGGGAGTTATCGGCAGGCAACGTCATCACAAATGAACCCGGCCTCTATTTCCCGGATGTCGGGGGGATACGTCTGGAAGATATCGGCGCCGTGACAAAGGGCGGGTTCGATTGTTTTACCCGTTTCCAAAAAGAACTTGTTTTGTAGGTTTTTGAAAAAAATGAAAGATGAAATATTCGACCTGTATATGCAGGCAGGAAAGATTGCAAGCGATGTGCTCCGAAAAGGTGCTGCAAAGGTTAGGTCCGGTTCATCCATTCTGGATGTGGTTATATATACCGAGGAACTGATCGAAAATGAGGGTGCAGGAATTGCATTTCCACTCAATGTATCCATAAACGAGGATGCTGCTCATGATACCGCCTCGGCGGGAGATGAACGGCTCTTTTGTCGCGGTGATGTGGTAAAACTCGACATGGGGGTCCATGTCGAGGGATATATTGCCGATACGGCGACGACCATCGATCTCGGTGATAATGCAGTCCTTGTTGAAGCGTCGAAGGAAGCCCTGGAACAAGCCATCGCGCTTGTGAGACCCGGTATATCGGTGGGTGAGCTCGGGACTGTCATACAGCACGAAATTGAAAGACGTGGCTTCCGGCCGATCTCAAATCTAACCGGTCATGGTCTTGATCAATACATCATCCATAAACCCCCCAATGTGCCCAACATTTCCATCCAGGGAGGTGCTGTCCTCCAGGAAGGCCTTGCATTTGCAATCGAACCGTTTGCAAGTACCGGTGCCGGCAGGGTCGGTGAAAAGCCCCGAACAGAGATATTCCAGCAGATTGATGTAAAACCGATCAGGCTTGCCTCGGCGCGTCGAATCATGGAATCGGTAAGAAACCGGCATGGAATGCCGTTTGCCCGCCGGTGGCTGCCTGTGGAGAAGTCTGATATCGCCCTCTCAACACTTCTTCGCAACCAGCTCATCAGGGGGTATCCCGTTCTTTCAGATCTGCCGGGATCATATGTCTCTCAGCATGAACACACCCTTATCGTGACCGAAAACGGATGCGAGGTCACCACCCGTTAGTAAGGATATACTTATTGGATCTCAGAGAAAATACTAAAAGTTACAGAGATGTCCGGAGAAAATGATACCCTTAAACTTCTGGAGGTAATTCTTACCGCAGAGATCTTCAACCGCCACCAGAACCTGGAGATCAACGATCTCACCCCGGAATGTCGGGACCTTTTCGGTGTAAACGGCACTGCGGAATTCAAACGCCCTCTGTATGTCAGCGAGGGCATGGTAAGAAAAACCATCGGCATCAAAGATGCATGCCGGAAACTGGAATCGAATCCTGTTGTCGCCTGTGAGGAATTCGGCCAGCGCATTCATATCACCACATTGGAGCCTGCCGCCAGGTGGTTTCTGAAAAAGGGCGGAAAAAGCCTCATTGAGAAAAATCCCACGCTTGCATTCTTTTTCCGTGATTTTGATTCTGTCAAGATATCCTATGAAGATGTAAAGGACGCCAACCCACCTTTCGAGGATACAAGGGTGTACCTCGAAAACAGGATATCTTCCATCGTTGCAGGAGACGAACGGCTGAAGAATGCACTCGACCTGATAATTGTGAGCGCTCCCGAGGAAGTCGAACAACAACTGGATGACCTGATATGCACCGAAGACCAGGAAAATATCATCCGGAAGGTAAAAGTCGCCAGGGAATGTCGCGATATTCTTCTGAAGCATAGAATTCACGAAGTCGGAAAGCTTCTCTTCGTCGGTCCGCCAGGAACAGGAAAGACGTCGCTTGCACTGGCACTGTCCCATGAGATGCATCTTCCCATTATCGAGGTACGCCTCTCCATGATCACCTCGCAGTACCTCGGGGAGACCTCGAAAAATATTGACAGGATTTTTGATTTTGCCAAGAAGATCGCACCGTGCATATTGTTTATTGACGAGTTCGATTTTGTTGCGAAGAGCAGGGTCGCCGATGATCACGGGGCCATGAAGAGGGCGGTCAACTCGCTCCTAAAAAACATCGACCAGATTAACCTTGTCAGAAATGCCGTGCTTCTGATTGGTGCGACAAACCATCCCCAACTGCTCGACGAAGCGGCCTGGCGGAGATTTGATGAAGTGGTCGCCTTTGGTCTGCCTGACACAGCGATGAGGAAGAAGATCCTGGAAAAGATATCTGCTTCTTTCGACTGCAGGTGCGATTTTGGAGGACTTGCCGAAAAAACCGAAAATTTTTCAGGCGCTGATCTGCGTATCATGATAAAGGAAGCCGTCCTCTCCGCCCTTATGGACGGCAGGGAATATATCGACGAGAAGGACATCGAGAAAGGCATGCTGGTGGTGCAGAACAGGGATCTGATCCGGCATTCAAGCTGGTTGTAATGAAACTGACGCTGCTTGGGACAGGGGATGCTACAGGAACCCCCATGGTCGGGTGCAGCTGCCCCCAGTGCGAATACGCCCGCACCCATAATGTACAGAGACTCAGGACATCGCTCCTTATCGAATTCCGAGGGTCTCATATCCTGATAGACACAACACCCGACCTTCGGCAGCAACTCCTGCTCAACGGTTCACCCCATATTGATGCCGTGATCTGGACACACGGGCATTATGACCATTTTATGGGTTTTGGAGATTTTTACAGGGTCCAGAAACTTCCCGATGTATATGCCGCACCGGAGGTCCTCTCATACTGCGGGGAAATATTCAAATTTCTCCCTTTCAGGGGATGTCCGGTGGAGCCATACCGTGCCTTTGATCTGTTGGGACTTTCGATAACACTTATCGAAGTGAACCATCCCCCTGCCTACACCTGTGGCGTCGTCATATCCGATGGGAAGGCGCGGATTGGATATACCGCAGATACCAGGGCAGATATCCCCCCATCCAGCCTCAAGGCCCTCTCCGGTGTGGATCTCCTTTTGATTGACGCCCTCGTACCTCCACGGTTTAATATTCCCAAGCACATGAATTACCGTGAAGCATGCGAAGTTGCCAGATACCTCGGGGCAGGTGAATTCAGATGCGTGCATATGAGCCATCACATCGCATGGGATCTTCCCAACATCGGAAAGGACGGTGAAACATTCTGCCTTGGGACTGATTGATCCCGGGTTGCGACAGGGTACGGATTCTGGCATCCATATCTATATAGTTTTTAACCGCTCAATCGTAGGTGGATGAATATAAAGGTACTCGAGCTTGAGGCGGATAAGGCAAGGCTTGTGATTCAGGGTGAGGGACATACCTTCATGAACCTTCTCACCCAGGAGATCCTCAAAGACCCGGATGTCGATGTTGCAAAATATCTTATAGAATTTCAGTTTTCCGATCCTGAACTGCTGGTCACCACGAAGGGGGAGAAAGATCCCCTGAAGGTTATTTCGGACGCGTGCCGGCGTCTCGCAGGGTATTGCGACGAGCTTCTGGAAAAGATCGAAGAGACCGGATCCTGAATTCAGTCAAATATCTTTGAGATCCCTTAATCAAAAAGCCGGGTGGGATTTGTATCCACTATTTTTTTCCCTGCTTCGGATAACAGTCACCTGAATGTAAGAAGGTAAAAAACAGTATTAAAAAAGATTTTCCGGATTAACCATCATGATTGGTATTATTATCAGACCCTCTCGGTAAATGCGATGGAACCCGAAATACGCGTTATCCTGATCTTGACCTTCTGTCCCGGCTTTCCCCCTTTGACATACATGATATAACGGCCGATACGGGCAACGCCGTCACCCCTCCTGCTGACGGACTGGATATCAACGTCCATCACCTGACCCTCGGAGAGCTCTTCTGTTACCGGTTCTGTCCGGGCCTTTCTCTTCCTGACCGGCCTGTGGCCTCCGCATGCATCGCACCTGAGGAGAAGTACCCTGTCATCTTTTACAAGCCGTGTATCAGGTTTTCCGCATTCTGAACAGATGACATAGTCGTCCACATAACCCTTGACCAGGTTGTTGATGAGCGTGTTCTCGAATTTGCCGTTGAATATCGCCCTGGTCCCGTCGATTTTACCTGCTGTTCCCAGTTCTCCGAGAAGAAACTTCATGAAGTGGTCCTTGTCTCTCCTCAGTGTATCGGCGATTTCACAAAAATTTTCAAAGACCGTGGTTTTACCTTCGATATAGGTCCTGGCTTCCGGCACCTTGAATCGCTCCACCGATTCGCTTGGTTCGGTGACCTGTTCATAGGCCTTTTTCAAAAGGGCTTCGTAAGGGTCAGACATGGTTATATATTTGTATTGCCGGGTTAAAAGCTGGCACCCCGTGGCAGTTCACAGATGTTTTTTTTTAGTCAGCGAAAAGAGATCTTCACATGCTGTCCGCTGACGACCTGGACCTGATCAGAAAGAGACTCCGGAGAGAGCCCACAGATGTGGAGATTGCATGTTTTGAGAATCTGTGGAGCGAACATTGCAGTTATCGTTCCACGAAGAATCTCTTAAAAACACTCCCGACATCCGGCCCGGAGGTTATCCTGGGCCCGGGCGACGATGCGGCAATTGTTCGGTTCAATGATAACCTTGCCCTGGCGGTAAGCATGGAAAGCCATAATCATCCCAGTTATGTCGATCCCCATGACGGCGCGGCAACCGGCGTCGGTGGGATTGTGAGAGATGTGCTCTCCATGGGCGCAAGGCCCATCGCATTGCTGGATCCTCTCTATTTCGGCCCTCTCGATAGGGAGAAGAACAGGTACCTCTTCGAGCATGTGGTGGAGGGGATAGGCGGGTACGGCAACTGCATCGGGGTTCCTGTCGTCAGGGGAGACCTGGTATTCGATGAGGCGTACAACGGAAATCCCCTGGTCAATGTGGTCTGTGTCGGAATTGTCCTGTCCGATGCCTTTATCACCGCACGGGTGAAGAAGGCGGGGAATCACCTTGTCCTTGTCGGTGCATCAACCGGAAGAGACGGGCTTGGTGGTGCATCATTCGCCTCGCGTGATCTCTCAGAGGATTCCGAGGCGCAGGACCGTCCGAGCGTGCAGATCGGCGACCCGTTCACCGAGAAACTGCTCATCGAGGCCATATTGGAGATGGCGGCAACAGGGAAAGTCATAGCCTGCCGCGATCTGGGTGCGGCCGGTCTCGCTGGTGCATCAAGCGAGATGTGCAGCACATTCGGTGGCCAGATCCACGCCGATCGCGTGCACCAGAGAGAAGGGAATATGCACCCGGTTGAAATAATGCTGGCCGAATCACAGGAGAGAATGCTGCTTGAAGTGGATCCTGATGACGTAATGCTAATCGGAAAGATCGCAGAGAAATTTGACCTATTATGGAGTGATATCGGTGAAGTTATCGAAGAACCCGCTTACCGGGTTAAATTCCATGGGAGGGTTGTCTGCGATATCCCTATCGACTTTTTGTGCGGCCAGGCCCCACTGTGTAATTGGAAAAAGGAGCCTTACTCTCTGGAAAAACCATTTAACAGGCCTTCGGAGAGCATCAAGGAGCTGGCGATGCGTGTACTTTCGCATCCGGAGGTTGCGGATAAATCATGGGTATATGAACAGTACGACCACGACGTCCAGATCAGGACCATCTCATTCGGCGGAGACTCCGGGCTGCTTCGCCTGGACGGTGAGACCCTTGCCCTTTCCTGTGGCTGCAATCCGCGGCATATTCATCTCTCGCCATATACGGGGACAGCAAATACCGTCCTTGAGAATGCCTGCAACCTTGCATGCGTCGGGGCGACTCCGCTCTGCATTGTAAACTGCCTCAATTTTGCCAGTCCTGTGCACCCTGATATCTACTGGCAGCTGGAACAGTCTGTGCTCGGAATGGGTGATATGGCCAGAAAACTCCAAACTCCCGTTGTCGGGGGCAATGTCTCACTCTACAACGAGAGTGATGAAATGGCCACCCAGATCAAACCGACACCCTCCATCGGGATGATTGGAAAGGGAACCCGCAATACCTTCCCGGTGCCTGAAGATGGGTTTATTCTCGCCATTCTGGGAGAGACAGGAGAACATTTCGGCGGATCCGTGCTTGACGCCCTGACCTCCTGCGGCGGATCGATCCCACCGGAAGGAAGTACTGAAAATCTCGCCAAAACCATTGAACTGGTAGGGAAACATCCCTCAATCTTTGCTACCGACCTCTCTCAGGGGGGCCTGCTTGCTGCCCTGGCTTCATTGGGAACCGGAGCCCGGGTTACGATTGATGGAAACATTCTCGTGCAGCTCTTTTCAGAGACATATGGAAGGTTCCTGCTGGCATCTGATGACGAAACCGCCTTCCGGGGCCTTCCCTGCCGTATAATCGGGAAATGCGGGGGAGACGGAATCGCTATTACGCACGGCAGCGAGAAGCTCGGGATTACGTCCGAGGAGATCTCGTTTGCGTTGTCGTCTCTTTCCCGGACCATGCGCTCCTGATAAAAAATCGGTATGGGTGGAGATCTATTTTTTGAACTGGGGCATGAGATCCCTGACTTCAAGCCCCACTTCCTCTATCAGGTGCTCTTCATCCGCTTTTGTCAGGGCATTGAAGACCGGGCGATTAACCGTGTTTTCCAGCATCCATTCCCTGGCAAACTCGCCACTCTGGATCTCGCGAAGAATCTCCTGCATGGCAAGATAGGTCTCGGTACCGATAACCCTCGGTCCCCTCGTCAAATCACCGTACTGTGCGGTGTTGCTGATGGACCTGCGCATATTTGACAGGCCTCCTTCATAGATCAGGTCAACGATCAGCTTCAGCTCATGGAGTACTTCCAGGTAGGCCATCTCTGGTGCATACCCCGCTTCCACCAGCGTTTCGAAACCTGCCTTGACGAGGGATGTCACTCCGCCACAGAGGACTGCCTGTTCCCCAAAGAGATCGGTCTCGGTCTCTTCCCTAAAAGAGGTCTCCAGCACAACGGCGCGGGTGGCCCCGATCCCTTTTGCATACCCGAGGGCCAGTGAATGTGCATTGCCTGTAAAGTTCTGCTGGACGGCGATGAGTGCCGGAACGCCCTTGCCTTCCTCATACATTCTCCTCACCATATGTCCGGGCCCTTTTGGCGCGACCATTATCACATCGATATTCGGCGGCGGAACAATCTGTCCGAAGTGGATGTTGAAGCCATGAGAGAACATCAGGCACATGTTCTCCCCAAGATTCGGCATAATCTCATTCCGGTAGACTGCCGACTGGTTCTCATCGGGGAGCAGGATCTGGACGACGTCTGCCATCTTTGTGGCCTCTGTTACCGGATAGACCTTGAAACCGTCGCTGCTTGCTGCAGACCAGCTCTTTCCCGGCCGAAGCCCGATTACCACATCGAGGCCGCTGTCGCGCAGGTTCAGTGCCTGCCCTCTTCCCTGTGAGCCATAACCGATAACCGCGATCTTCTTGCCCTGAAAAACATTCAGATCCGCATCTGATTCGTAATATTTTTTTATCATACTTGGTCCAGTAGTTATCTACAACAGAGCTCTTAAATATTTTATAAAAAAATTAAGAACACAAACCTAAAAGAACCACCATTTTGGGAGAGATGTATTATTCACGATGCTATTAGTCCAAAAAGCGGACGGGAACTGCCTGATATCCAATCGACGATACCTGATGTGCGTATCAACCTTACCAGGGTGGGGGTCAAGAATGTCAAGAAGCTGGTGGAGGTATCGAGGCCTGAAAAACGGCCTGTCATCTTCATATCCAATTTTGACGTCTTCGTCGATCTTCCAGGAAGCCTGAAAGGGGCCAACCTGTCCAGAAACTTCGAAGTCATCGATGAGGTGCTTCAGCAGGCCATCGATGGAGAGGTAAGCGAGATCGAGAACCTCTGTAGCGTGGTTGCCAGAAAGCTGCTTGACAGGCATGAATACGCTGACCGTACCGAAGTCCTGATGAAAAGCCAGTACATGGTCAAACGGGAGACACCTGTTTCGCATACAAGCTGCCATGAAGTTGTCAAGGTTCATGCACGGGCGGTGGCACGGAGGACATTCCGGGATCCCATCGTCAGAAAGAGCATTGGTGCGGAAGTAACCGGAATGACCGCCTGTCCGTGTGCACAGGATATCATGCGGGAGCGGGCCGTTTATGTCATGCAGGATCTTGGAATAGAAGAGGAGAAGATCGACAAGTTCCTGGCCGAAGTGCCGATGGCCACGCACAACCAGAGGGGCAAAGGTTTCCTCTGTATCGAGATAGACGATGACAGCCACGTCAAACTGGAAAAGATAATACGAATTCTGAAGGACTCGATGAGCGCATCAATCTATGAACTCTTGAAGAGAGGCGACGAGTCCTATGTGGTCCTTAATGCACATAAGAATCCACGTTTTGTCGAGGATTGCGTTCGGGAAGTGGCAAAAAAGGTCATCTCGGAATTCAGGGACCTTCCCGGAGACTCACTGATAACCATAAAACAGACCAATGAGGAGAGTATCCACCAGCATGACGCCTATGCGGAAAGGAAAGCAACCATGGCTGAGCTCTTCATAGAATTGAACACCGAAAACCAGTAATCCTATTTTTAATATTCCAATGGTCACAACGACCATGGAACCTGATTTTTACACATATGTGTAATTTATCCCCTCAATCAAAAAAAAAAACATGCATAATCATCTGTTTAAATATTACGGTAATTATCAAACGAATCGCATTCCACGCGTTAATCCCGGGGATAATTACAAAGCAGATATATAATAGGAGATTGTTAAATTACCCCGAACGTACTATGTACGGTCAAACATCTTAAAAGAAGAGATTTGTGTGGATTTACACCGGTATCGCTATTTGAACAACTCAATAATATGAGGCGATAATATTGTCGAAAGTTGTAGAGATTTCCCCAACCACGAGACATGAAGGACATACCAAGCTCGTTATGAAGGTTGATGATGAGGGCATCATCGAACGGGGCGACTGGGTTTCAATTACACCTGTGAGGGGTGTCGAAAAACTTGCCTATGGCAAGACAATGGATCAGGTTCCCAAGATCGCATCACGTGTCTGTGGTATCTGTCCCATTGCTCACACACTTGCCGGGTGCGAAGCGATGGAGGGATCCATCCGCTGTGAGATCCCCAGAGACGCTTACCTGCTCCGTTTGGTTTTGCAAGCCGCAAACAGGCTTCACAGCCATGCGCTGCACAACATACTGACCCTCCCGGACCTGTATCTCCCGGGCACTGACACGAAGATTAACCCGTTCTCACCTGAAGAACCTGTTCGGACCGTTGCCAAGCGCATCACAAAACTGCGTGAAGTCGCTCAGACAATCGGTGAGATTTGTGGAGGAGAGGCTATCCATCCAAGCAACCCACGTGTCGGGGGTATGTTCAAGGCATGCACCCCGCGCGCAGTGCAGAAGATGTATGACCTGGCCAAGGAGGCGCTCCCGCTGGCAGTCGAACACATGGACTTCATGATTGCCGTTCTCCGCAATTACCAGAAGCGTGACTGGTCAGATGTAGGCGGAAAGCAGATCCCGATCCCAAAGGATCTTGGATACCATGACCAGGGATACATGGCCGCCGCTCCAATGTACGGCAGCTCTAACCTGGACGATGTACCGGGCTGGGACCCCGAACGCTGGACAGATGTCCGTCCATGGGACTGGTATATGGGAGAGGTCGAGATCAGCCTGGCCGACCCGAGTTACCCAATTGGAGGTACCACACCAGTTGGTTCCAAGGCCAACCCACAGATGGAAGCATGTACTGGGGTACCGCTGTATGACGGATGTCCCGTTGAGGTGGGACCACGTGCACGACTGGTCCAGTTCAAGAACTTTGATGAGAAGGGAACTATCGGCCAGCAGATCGCAAGGCAGATGGAATTGCCCGACTGTCTCTATACCATCATCAAGGCCCTAGACGAGTACAACCCCTCCGGAAAGGTCGTTGCAGACTATATCCCACAGGGTGACGGATCACTGGGCTGGGCTGCAAATGAAGCCCCCAGGGGATGTGATGTACACCTGACCAAGGTCAAGGATGGAAGGGTACAATACTATGAACTGCTTGTACCCACCACGTGGAACTTCCCAACCTGCAGCCGTGCCCTCACTGGCGCCCCGTGGCAGCTGGCAGAGGTCATCGTTCGCGGATACGACCCATGTGTCTCTTGCGCCACCCATATGATCGTGGTCGATGATGACAAGAGGATAGTCGCCCAGAAACTCATCCAGTGAGCGTTTTGGAGATGGCATTCACTGAGATCGTAATAGCAGGATGCGGCAACCCACTCTTCGCAGATGACGGGTTCGGTCCTGCCGTCGCGGAAGAGCTGTCTCGCCTCTCTCTTCCCGATACCGTTAAGGTTGTGGATGCAGGCCTTGGTGGCCCGCATTTTATTTTTACCTTATTGGATCCGGAAGTTACAAAGAGGCTGATAATCATCGATATCGCTGATTTTGGCGGAAAACCCGGGCAACTCGTCGAGTTGAAGGTCGAAGATCTGCCACCAGGCAGTTATCGTGATGCCCATTCCTGGGACCTGACAGAACCGCTGCATCGAATCAAGGATGATATCCAGATTACGGTTATCGGTTGCCAGCCGAAGCGTGTTACTGCCCCTGAATATGAAATGGGTCTCTCTCCTGAAGTGGAGGATATGATACCCAGGACAGTGCAGTACGTGCTGGAATTAATTGGGGTGGATTATGGGATTGCTATCAAGAATCTTCGGAAAGAAGAGTGTCAGCGAGAGAACGAAGGCGGAGCCTGCGGCGGAAGCTGACGTAAAGAAAAAGGCGGAAATTACTAAAAAGGAGGAAAAGCCTGTGGCAGAGAAGATTACAGTTGGCCATGTACACATGAGTGGATGTACTGGCTGTCTTGTGTCCTTGGCAGACAATGCCGAAGGATTGCTCACCATTCTTGACAAATATGCTGATCTTGTCTATGGCCTGACCCTCGCCGATGTCAGGCACATTCCAAAGATGGATGTGGCTCTTGTCGAGGGATCGGTCTGCATTCAGGACAAGTGTTCTGTTGACGAGATCAAGGAGACCAGGGAGAAAGCTGCAATTGTTGTGGCGATAGGCGGATGCGCCTGTTATGGAAACATCACCAGGTTCGCCCGTGGTGGCCAGCAAAACCAACCCCAGCATGAGTCCTTTCTCCCGGTTGGGGACCTTATCAAGGTAGATGTATATGTACCAGGATGTGCCCCATGTCCCCAGCTGCTCAGAAATGTATGTGTTATGGCCTACCTGCTCCTGAAAGGAAACCAGGAACAGCAGGAGCTGGCCAAGAAATACTTAACGCCTCTGATGCAGCTTGCCGAACGCGGCACTGAGGCATGCGGATGCGACCTGATGTACGATGTGGTGAATCAGGGACTATGTATGGGCTGCGGAAGCTGTGCAGCTGCATGCCCGGTCCGAGCTATCACTCACCATTTCGGTAAACCCAACATTAACCGTGAGATGTGCATCAAGTGCGGGGCCTGCTATGCCCAGTGTCCGAGGAGCTTCTTCAACTTTGATGTCATCACTGAATTCGAGGGCATCAGCGAGCTCATAAATGGAGCGCTCCAGTGAGGTGATGAAAATGGGAACTGAACTCGGAAAATACAAGTCATGTGTATCGGCCCGGAGCACGAACAAGGAGATCCTGAAGAAAGCTCAGGATGGCGGTATCGTAACCCAGCTCTTTGCATTCGCCCTGGAGGAAGGCATCATCGATGGAGCCATCGTAGCAGGGCCTGGAGAGGATGCCTACAGACCAGAGCCGTTCATTGCAACAACAGTGGAAGAACTGATGAGCGCCAGGGGAACCAAGTACAACATCAGCCCCAACGTCTCCCTGATAAAAGAGGCCACCCGGAGTTATGGTCTTGACAAGGTCGGTATCGTCGGAACGCCCTGTCAGATGCAGGCTATCAGGAAGGGTCAGCTCTATCCGTTCGGATGGAGAGACGTGGACAACAAGATTGCGCTTGCCATCGGTATCTTCTGTATGGAGAATTTCCCATACCAGAGCATCAAGCAGCTCGTGGAAGACCATGCCGGAGTGAAGATGGAATCGGTCAAGAAGATGGATATCGGGAAAGGCAAGTTCTGGGTCTACACCGAGCGCGGAGCATCTGTGCAGCTCCCGCTGAAAGTTACCCACAAGTATGAACAACCCGGATGCCATGTCTGCCTTGACTATGTGGCAAACCTCGCCGACGTGTCGACGGGATCTGTCGGAAGTCCGGACGGATGGAGCACTGTCTTTGTCCGTACAAATAACGGTGATGACATCTGGGGCAAGGCTATCGCCGCCGGATGTTTCGAGACGAAACCAATCGACCAGGTCAAACCAGGACTGGAGCTTGTGAGCAAACTTGCCAATGACAAGATCAGCAAGAACCAGAAGACTGTCGAGGAAAGGGCCGCTTTCGGTGTAAACAAGGCACTCAGGAACCCCTATATAAAACCATAAATTTTTTGCTTTTTCCGTGGAAAAAGCAGTTCCTAGTGGATACGTTAGTCCATGATAATTTCTACTAATCTCAATTCCGGTTCTATTGATGCATACTCCAGGAATTTATCATCGGAGAATGATGGACGAGGATAATTAATTAATCAATCAGGTCAAAAATCGCTTCGTCACCTGAATCCATAAAAGAAATTAGGTGATTCGTTTCGTGACCACATTCATGAAAATGGCATAACAATTTTCGTATCAGGGTGCCGACATACGATGAACGAAATTGGATCACGGCCAAAAAATTATATCCGGAATTCCACGCCATCCGACGCTTTTTTCGACCTCTATGTGGTAATTACTTCCAAACCTCGACGGGATCGATAATTGCATCGATTAAAAAGTCGAACTCAATCTCTTTAAGCCACCCCATCTTCTCGAACATACTCATGAAGCAGACACCGACTGGAGACGCATCAGGATGTCTTTCAATAACCGATTTCACCTGGTTTGCTTCAATCGGGACATTCGGCATCGAGAGGCCCCCCATGATGATGAGCACTTTTGGCTTGTCTATGGCAGCCTGACCTGATGCCTGTATACCAATATCGGGAACCATCTGCAATGCACATGCCTTTGATTCATCAACAAACGGCACGAATATCTGTTGCAGTTTCAGGCCCCTTGTTGCAAATCCCATCAGTTCAACAAATGGTGTGCATGTACCGGGGCAGCCATAATAGACTATCTGGTCACCCGGGTTCAACCCTTTCGACTCAAGATATTCCTTGAACGGACGAAGCATACCCGGAACTCCCTTAAAAACCTCTTTCTGTTTCATCTTTTTTAACACCTTTCGTGTACATGTTCCTACCCCCAGTTCGCGGGGCAGGCGTCCCACGGGTGAAAATTGTCACTTATGTGATATTAATGTACAAGATTTAATGCCCCTCTCAATATGATAAGAATATTATTCCATTGAATCACAAAATAGATGAGAATTATGTCAGGGAGAATCCTGGTCTGCTATGCCACCCGATACGGATCTACAGCCGAAATTGCACAGGTCATTGGAGAGGAACTTGCACAATCGGGTTTTTTGGTTGATGTCGTCAATATTCTGAATATAGAAGATATCGGCCAATATTACGCCGTTGTGATTGGCAGCCCACTATATATGGGGAAATGGCTTGTTGAAGCAAGGGATTTTGTCCAGCAGTTCAAACATCCACTCAGCCAGCGTACTGTTTCTGTCTTTACGGTCGGATATAGCTTGAAAGATCTGATCAGGGAGAATATACAGAGTGCCGAAGAGGCACTTGATACTATTCGACTTTCTATCAGCCCATCAAATGCCGCTTTTTTTGCCGGAATGGTCGATCCCGACACCATGTCTGCCCAGGACAGGGCAATCACCCGGATGGGAGGAGTTCAGGCCGGGGATTTCCGGGACTGGGGCATGATCCGCGAATGGGCAAGAACTCTTGCAGAACAACTTCGATCCCTGGATGCCCAGGCCGAAAAATGATTGTTTTTCACTGCATTTAGAGATCGGATTGGAGGCTTTCTACAAACTGGTCAAGGGCGAGGCGGACACTCTGCCTGTCAAGGGATGATATATCAAAGATCATCTCTTCCCCAAGTTCCTGACGGACCATTGAAGGACAGGCCTCCACCATGTCGCATTTGGAGAGCATCACCGCCACGGGTATCTTCTCTTTCTTTAAGGTTTCATACATGTGCCTGGTAAATGAATCAATATCGGTGGTGCAGTCCACGATAATAATTGCAGCATCCATTCCGCGGCAGATAATCTGGCGCACGAACTCGAATTTTTCCTGTCCCGGGGTGCCGAATAGATAGACCTGCATGTTGCTCTGCACAATCCGTCCAAAATCCATTGCCACCGTGGTTGTCCCATCCTCTGTCGGGGCCTCTACGTGCCGGGCCTCAGGGTCGACAGCATTGATAAACGTGGATTTTCCGGCATTGTAAGAGCCGAAAACGACAATCTTGAGTTTTCCTGCAGCCATTTATCTGGTATTGACCTCATAAGAGTTTTAGTATTTCGGTATTCGTCCAGAACAGAAACGTTCGGTATTCATTCACGATTCGAAGAATACTTATTCATATTTCTTCATCTACACTCATATATTGGAAAAGTCATGAAAGAGAGAAACTGGACACTGTTGTTTGCGATCTTTTTAATCTGTCTCTCTGTTACTCTTTACTATTTCCATTTCCTCATCTTCAAGGACCCGCATCATATCTATATCTATGCCCTTGGTGACATCGCATTCATTCCGATCGAAGTGCTCCTGGTGTCACTCGTCATCGATCAGCTCCTGGAGTTGCGGGACCGCAGCGCCAAATTCGAGAAACTGAACATGGTCATTGGGATGTTCTTCTCCAACATGGGAACCTGGCTTTTGACCTACCTGTCGGACCAGGATCCAAATCTGGAAGAGATAAAGGGAAATCTCATTATCTCCGACCAATGGACCGAGGAGGAGTTTCGCAGAGTGAGAAAGATGCTCGACCGTTATGCGGCAGATATCGAGATCGATAGGGTTGACCTGGCTGCGCTTAAGCAATTATTACAGTCAAAAGAGGATTTCCTTGTACGCATGCTCGAAAATCCAGCGTTACTGGAACATGAAAGTTTCACCAGCCTTCTCCAGGCCGTGTTTCATCTTGCAGAAGAACTCGAACGGCGGCCTGGTCTCGCCGATCTTCCGGAAAATGATTTAATTCATCTTTCAGGAGATATAAAACGAGTTTATCATGCATTGATCTCGCAGTGGCTGGACTACATGCAGCACCTCAAGAAGTATTACCCCTATCTCTTCTCCCTGGCTATGCGTACCAATCCGTTCGACGATTCCGCATCACCTGTTATCCAATGATTTTTTTAAACGAGTTTTTTTAAATCCGCAGAACTAAATGTGAAAGGAGTATCAATGACAGCTACAAGCCAACCGGCCGGAAAACGCGTGGTTCTTGAAACCAACATGGGAAATATCACTATCGAACTGTACGGCGATATGCCGGTAACCGCAGGGAACTTTGAATCACTTGTCGAAAAAGGCTATTATGACGGCGTAATCTTCCACAGGGTCATCCAGGGATTCATGATCCAGGGTGGCGACCCGACAGGGACCGGCAGGGGAGGACCGGGTTATACCATAAAAGATGAATTCACACCAAATAACAGAAACGACAGGGGTACCATCTCGATGGCCAATGCCGGCCCCAATACGGGAGGCAGCCAGTTCTTTATCAACCTGGTCAACAACAACTTCCTCGATGACCGCCACCCGGCCTTTGGCAGGGTCATAGAAGGGATGGAAGTCGTGGATAAGATCGGAAAGACGAAGACCGACCGGGCCGACCGGCCGGAGAAGGAGATTCGTATCGAGAAGGCACGGATCTTGTAAGAGCAGTCCTTTTTTTTAGATTTTTGGAATATTTTTAGGGATTTGCCGGGGGATTCTTCCCCCTGTTTGATAAGCCTGCAGACCCCTCGTGCGAGGTCATAGGGACTGGCCGTTGTCGCAGATGTTTTTCCTCTGAAGTGGAATCTTAAAACGTTGTGTAAAGGGTTGCAATCCCCTCCTGTCTCCATGATATTTTCTGGACCGGGATAGATCATGTAGACCATCCCGCTGCTACCACCATGTAGGGGTCACGGACTTGGCGTCCTATCGCTGTGACATAATTCAAAAATGCAAATACACCGTTCAGGTGTCATGTCACGGTATACGCTGCCCTCCAAGGATCATAGTGAGGGGAGTACAGGGGAGTGAAACCCCCGGGGTTCAGATATCTGATGTAAAAAAAATACCTGAATCCAATGTACGGTCAAATAAAATGTGTGGATAGAGGTGTGGAATTATGCGAGGTAATCGGAGGGTGTCGGAACCGATTCCTTGAGTCCCTTCCGCTTCCTGATGTCCAAGACCACATCTTTTGTCATGTTGGTGGGAACGATCTCGAAGCCCGCAAACTCGGTACTCCACATGGCCCGCCCCTCGGTTGCAGACCTGATATCTCCTGCGAACCCGAACAACTCTGCGACAGGGGCCTTTCCGATTACGGTAATCGTGTCCCCCTCGCTCTGCATGTCAAAGACCTGTCCGCGCCTGCCCTGTATCTGGGCCGTCGCATTACCCATCTGCTCGGTGGGAACGGTTATCTGGATCTTCTGCATGGGCTCGAGGAGCGAGTCGCCTGCAAGCAGCAATCCCGCTTTCACTGCAGACCGCACCGCAGGTATTACCTGTGCGGGACCGCGATGGATGGCATCCTCGTGCAGCTTCACATCAACAAGGCGTAGTTTGACGTTCTGAACAGGCTCGTCTGCAAGCGGCCCTCCAGCCAGCGCCTCGTGAATACCCTCGAGAATCAGTTCCATGGTCTCGTTTAAGTACTGGATACCCTTGGTCATGTCCAGGAACATGTTCGTGCCGTAGATGTCCTTTATGTTCTTTGCCTCATCCTTTTCCATACCGGCATCAATCAGGATGTCCCTGCGTTCCAGCTGGGCCTGGTTCATGGAGATCTCGCCCTCCTTGATGAGATTTACAATCTCCTCGGGGAGAGGCTCGAGTTCTATATAGAACCTGTTGTGCCTGTTTGGTGATTTACCCTCAACAGGCCCGGCTTTCTGGGTGGCCGTCTCCCTGTAGACCACGATAGGTTCTGATGTGATAATCTCCACACCCTTGTCCCTCTTGATCCTGCCGGTGATGATCTCCAGGTGGAGCTCTCCCATACCGCTGATCAGGTGTTCTCCGGTCTCTTCGTTGATGTTGACCTGGAGAGTGGGATCTTCCTTTGCTACCTGCCGAAGAACCTCCACGAGCTTCGGGAGATCCTTCATGTTCTTTGCCTCCACGGCAACAGTAACCACGGGTTCGCTGTAATGCTTGAGCGATTCGAAGGGAGTCATGTCCTGCAGTGTGGTTACCGTCGATCCCACGATGCCATCCTTCAGGCCCGTTACTGCGGCAATGTTTCCTGCAGCCAGTTCTTCGACCTCGACCCTTGTGGGGCCCATGAAGATTCCCACCTGCTGGAGACGGTTCACCTTCTTTGCCGTGCCCATCACGTACATCTCGGAACCACGCTTGACCTTCCCTGAGAAGAGCCTTCCTGTTGCAACTTCACCCGCATGTGGATCGAACGAGATATCGGTGATCATCAGGGTTGCGGGGCCATTCGGGTCGCAGTTCAACATTGCCTTGCCCTCGGGAGAAGAGGAATCTCCCTTCCAGATCACGATTATACGGCGCTTCTGGGCCGTTACAGGGTCTGGAAGGTGCTTGACCACCATGTCAAGAACGACTTCACAGAGCGGGCTTGACTTGGCCAGCGATTTCATATCGCCTGCTTTACACTTCTCATAGACTTCCTTGAACGAGACGCCGCTCTTCTGCATGAACGGGACAGATACCGCCCAGTTATAGAGTGCCGAACCGAAGGCAACCGTCCCGTTGGTCGCATCAAGACGCCAACCCTCGTTGTAGGCCTTCTCGTTCATGCCCTTGACCAGCTTGTTGACCTTATCGATGACCTTGCCGAGTCGGATCTGCATCTCCATCTCGTCAACCTTCAGTTCGTTGATCAGCCGGTCTACCTTGTTGATGAAGAGAACCGGACGAACACCCTCTTTTAAGGCCTGGCGAAGGACGGTCTCAGTCTGGGGCATGGTTCCTTCCACGGCATCTACAAGCACCACCGCTCCGTCAACCGCTCTCATTGCCCTCGTCACGTCGCCGCCGAAGTCGACGTGACCCGGCGTGTCGATCATGTTGATCAGGAAGTCGTTGCCCCCGTACTCATGGACCATTGATACGTTTGATGAATCAATGGTGATCCCCCTCGCCTGCTCCTCCTCATCCGAATCCATGAAGAGCTGCCTGCCGGCAAGTTCCTCGCTGATAATCCCTGCACCGGCTAAAAGATTGTCAGAAAGGGTGGTCTTGCCGTGGTCGATATGTGCCACGATCCCAATGTTCCGGATATGTACCGGATCATTCATCAGCTCAGTTACTCTCTCAATTGATTTTTTGCCACGGGCCATAAAAACACCATAAAAAAGTTAATTATCGAGCAGATTTTGCAATTCTCTCGCGTTCTTCTTTCTTGTTCACTGAGTAGGTCTTTACATCCCCTTTGGATGCCGCAATCAGTTCATCTGCCAGACATACGGCGACGGGTTTCTTGTTCTTGTGCGCTGCCTTCTTAACCGCATCTGATAAGAAAACCAGGGATGTGTTGACTCTACGCAACGGGGCAGTATCCACCGACTTGGGCACATTGATTCCACCATACTTCAGGCGGACCGTCTCCTCTCTTGGGCCGGTGTTGGCAATTGCCTCCACGAGGACCTGGACCGGATTCTTCTTGGTCTTTTTATGTATTATATCGAAGGAGTTCCTCACGATCCTGATTGCCAGCTGCTTATTTCCTGTATTGACTTCGGTCTGCATCAACCGGTTGATAAGGCGCTCCACAATGAGCATGTTTGCCTTGTTGAATTCCTGTCGGGTAAATTTTCCAGTTGAATGGGGGACGATGACCGGGTTTAGGCTGATATAACGAACAAGACCCGGGTCGGTGATCTGCACCTCTCCCAGATCCCATTTGTTGAAGAGCAACCTCTGAGTAACTTCTGTTTCTGCCATTTTCCTCACCTGCGTGGCTTCTCCTTACGCCCGACAACCATTTCGTGGAGACACACATTGTTCACTTTTGTCACAACATATCGGACACCGGGGATATCTCCCATCGAACGACCCAGCCTTCCTCCGATTCCCTCGATCTCCACCTCATCGTGCTCATCGATGAAATTGATCGCCCCGTCACCAACTGCAAAGGCCGTAACCTGACGTCCGTTCTTTATCAGCTGCACGCGGACGCATTTGCGTATGGCCGAGTTGGGCTGCTTGGCTTCAACACCGATCTTCTCCAGTACTATTCCTCGCGCCTGCGGCGCACCTTCCAGCGGGTCTGATTTTACGTTTAAGCCACCCTGTCTCCTTACAAAGGACGGATCGCTCCACCGGAATTTTTTTGCATCGCGAAGCAGTTTTCTCGCGGCAAATTTACCCTTTCCCATGAAATACCCTCATAAACTACATTTCTGTCATTGTGGAGTTGACTCACTGAGATATACATAAACGCGTGTAACGAATTTATATATTATGGAATACCCCACGTTTGCTTCTATACGTAAGACGGCATTGATAATAATATTATATGCCGATCCGCCCTACACTTTACAATGAAATCCCGGATTTACAAGGATGTCCATTTTGATGCAAGTCATCGCCTCCTCCATTACCAGGGAAAGTGCGCCAATCTCCACGGCCACCGTTGGCGGGTGGAGGTCTGGATGGAAGGAGATGTCGATGAAAATACCATGATACTTATCGATTACAACACGATTAAATCGATCATCGAACGCTTCGATCACCAGATCATCCTCAACAGTGAAGATCCCATGGTGCCCTGCATCGAGAAGTTCCAGAAGGTCATAACAACCCCGGGTGACCCCACAAGCGAGCTTCTGGCGCAGATAATCCGTGACGATCTTGACCGCGAATGCCGGCGTCTAAAATTATCCGCCCGCACTGTGGCCGTACGGGTATGGGAATCGCAGGGATGTTACGCAGAGACCGGACATGCTGATCTCTGAGATATTCCGGAGTATACAGGGAGAAGGAAAGAACCAGGGACGTCCCTGTACCTTCATCCGTCTTGCCGGGTGCAATCTCCGGTGCAGCTGGTGCGATACCCCCAAATCATGGGAGGGCGGTCTCGATTGCTCATGCACGGAGGTACTGGAATCCGTCCGATCCTACGAAGGCAGCTATGCCTGCATTACCGGTGGTGAGCCCCTTCTCCAGGGAGATGATGTACGCATGCTCGGGTATGCATTACAGGAGATGGGGTACATGATAGATATCGAGACGAACGGCACAATCGATTTCCGTCCCTTCCAGCCCTTTGCCTCCATCTGCATGGATGTGAAATGTCCCTCGTCCGGAGAGAAGAGCGACGTTGCGCTCCTTTCATATATTAGAGATGATGACAGCGTGAAATTTGTCGTAAAAGATATCCCCGACTGCAGGTATGCCACCGATATAATCAGGAAACATGATATCAGGGGTGAGATATTCATATCTCCCGTCTACGGTTCGCCCCCCGCGGAGATCGCATCATTTATACTGGAACATGATCTCCCGGTACGGCTCCAGCTGCAACTGCACAGGATACTTGGGATGAGATGATGAAGGCCGTATGTCTATTATCGGGGGGGATGGATTCCTCAACGCTCGCATACCTGGCCCGCGATATGGGATTTGAACTGTATGCCCTCCATTTCAATTACGGGCAGAGGACGGAGAGAAGAGAACGGCTTGCAGCAGCGACAATAGCCGGACTTCTCGATGCAAAGGAATTCCTGGAGATCGATCTTGCGTATCTCTCGCGCATCGGGGCAAGCAGTCTTACCGATCATACCATTGCGGTGGACAGGTTCGAAGAATCAGATGGCCAAATCCCCAATACATACGTCCCTTTCAGGAATGCCAACCTCCTCTCTATAGCAACAAGTTTTGCGGAGGCCCGCGGGGCGGAGGCCGTCTTTATAGGAGTCCAGTCACAGGATTACAGTGGTTATCCGGACTGCCGGCCACGTTTTATCGAGGCCTTCCAGAAGGTGGTGGATATGGGTACCAAAGATGAAACCAGCATCACTATCATGAGCCCCTTCATCAATATGAACAAGAGCGATATCATCAGGAAGGGACTGGAGCTGGGAGTTCCGTACCAGCACACCTGGTCCTGCTACCGGAATGAAGAACGTGCATGCGGGGAGTGCGGAGCCTGTCATTACAGGAGAGAAGCGTTTGAAAAACTGGGACTTCGTGATCCGATCGTTTATGAAAAGGAGTGAAAAATGGAAATCTACCATGGCAAGAGACTTATTGTTGAGAAGAAAGTCCACCGATTACCCGACGGCAAAGACGTCGAGCGGATCGTGGTGCGCCCCGGCAACGCCGTCGCTGTCCTTCCGATCAGGGGCGACTCGTCCTGTTACCTGCTGAAACAATACCGGTTTGCAGTCGGTGACTACATATACGAGGCGCCTGCAGGCACCCTGAATCCGGGGGAAAAACCAAAAGATGCGGCGCACCGCGAGCTTATTGAAGAGACAGGGTTCCAGGCAGAGACCTTCGTGGATAGGGGATTCATCTACACTACCCCAGGATTTACCGATGAGAAGATCTACCTCTTCGAGGCACACAACCTCACTCCTTCATGCGAGTTTGCAATGGACGATGATGAGATTATCGAGGTCGTGACAGTGAGCATACCGGAATTACGGCGCATGGCAAAAGACGGCCGTATCTCCGATGCAAAGACCATATGTCTCATCGAACGCTGCACCGGCGATTGAAATGATAAAATCCGTCCTCTCTTCCCTTTTCCTGCTGGCCCTCTTTTTTACTGTCGGATGTATCCAGAGCGCGGAGGAAGAGACCAGGTTCTCTGTCAGTGATTCAGGCGTGCTCTCTCTGAATTGTGGCGAATACACCGTGTCAGAAGAAGAAGTCATACCGGACGGTAATATCTCTGTCAGCAGGATAATCTTCCACACCGATTCAGGAGACGTATATGGGCTGCTCGCCGCGCCTGATGACCCTCTGGCAGGATTTGTTCTTGCACCCGGCGCGGGTGTCCAAAAAGAGAGGCATTACAACCGGTCCATTGCCTATGCCGAATCGGGATACGCATTCCTCGTCCTCGATCTCCGGGGCAACGGCGGCGAGACGGCGGGATATCCCTTCAGCCTTGAAAAAGATCTCCAGCGTTTCACGGAGGGGACGTGGCCCCAGTATTATCTTTCCATATGCGATATCATCCATGCGGGAGAATTCCTGAAAGAGAGATATGGAATACCGGTTTATGCTTCGGGTTCAAGTAACGGCGGGAGATATGCAGCCATCGCAACGGCACTCGATCCTGTCTTTTCCGGCTACATCGGAGTCTCCACATCAGGGTTCGGTCTTGCCGGTAACCAGTATTCCGGAGATGCACGCCTCTTCCTGCTCAGTATCGATCCAGATCTCTATGCAGCTATGATTTCGCCGCGGAGCACATGGATATTCCATTCCCCTTCGGACGAGGTCATCCCCTTTGAGGATGGCCTTGCTTTATACAATCTCGCAGGAGAGCCCCGGATATTTTATTCGTTTACCGGATCCCATGGTCTGTGCGAAGAGGTTGACCGGAAAATCATAGAGGAATGTGCTCAAATTTATGGCGTTCGAAGTTGAATAGGTATAAGCTTTCAATAGCGGGGAATAAAGCTCATGGCCGAGACAGTGGAGATGGATGATGCGCGAAAGCGCTATGAATTCAAAAAAACCCTTGAAAAACTGGAATCAAAACAGGGGAGCGGGACAGAACTCATATCGATATATATACCCCCTGACAAGCAGATCCACGACGTGACCGCCCAGCTTCGTGATGAGTTCGGGCAATGTTCCAATATTAAGAGCAAGCAGACCAGAACAAACGTCCAGAGCGCCATCTCCTCAATTCTCTCCCGGCTCCGCTACTACAAAAACCCGCCCCCAAACGGCATGGCGGTCTTATGTGGCACCATCCAGCTTGGAGGTGATCGCACCAGCCTTGAATGCACAATAATCGAACCTCCTGAACCCTTAAACCTCTACATGTACAGGTGCAGTTCGAACTTCGAGCTCGAACCACTCCGTGAGATGCTTGAAGAGAAGAACATATACGGGCTCCTGGTCCTTGACCGGAGAGAGGCATACTGGGGGTTCCTACGCGGCAACCGTATCGAACCGGTAGGGGGGGTTACCTCAACCGTGCCTGGAAAACAGCGAAAAGGTGGCCAGTCAAGTGTTCGTTTCCAGCGTCTTCGCGAGATCGCCATAAATGAGTTCTATACAAAGATCGGAGAACGGGCAAGCGCCATATTCCTCGCAGAGAAGGACTTTTTTGAACGTTTCAAGGGTGTGCTGATAGGTGGGCCGAGCCCCACCAAGGAAGAGTTCGAGGCAGGCGATTACCTGCACCACGAGGTGCAGAAGCGTATCGTGGGTCTCTTCGACGTGGCCTATACAAACGAGAGCGGCCTCACAGAACTTGTGGATGCCGCCAAGGATGCCCTGAAGGGCATGGATGTGGTCAAAGAAAAGGAGTACATGGACCGCTTCTTGAAAGAGCTCGTTAAAGATGACGGGCTTGCAGCATATGGAGAAGATAGCGTGAGAAAGAACCTCGAGCTTGGTGCGGTGGACGTGCTTCTACTGTCCTCAAGCCTCAGAAAGTCCAGGGTCAGGATAAAATGCCAGAGTTGCGGGCACTCAGAGGAACGCACGGTTCAACTGGAGCCGGGAAAGTCCATTGAGGATATCATACCTCATACCTGCAAAAAATGCACCGCACCACTCGTTATTGACGAGGAGGTGGATATTATCGAGGAACTCACCCGTCTGGCCGATCAGAGCAGCACGAAGGTGGAGATCATCTCGAACGATTTTGAGGAAGGATCGATACTCTACTCGGCATTCGGTGGAATAGCAGCCATATTACGATACAGGACGGGATTCTGATGTTTCTCGAAATATACAACACCATCAGTGAGGAACTCAAGGCCGTCACCGGTCTTTCGGATGTCGGCCTCGTGGAAGGAGGCGAACATGCAGATCTCGCCTCGACCGTAGCATTCTCACTCGCAAAAACGAAAAAACAGAATCCTGCCCAGATATCTACGGAACTTGCGACGGATCTCTCCAACCGCCCGGGCCTCGCCTCGGTGCAGGTGGAGGCAAAAGGACCATACATCAATTTCATCCTTGGACCTGAATATATCGAAGAGACATTGAAAGAAGCGGTCAGGCCAGGCTACGGGACATTGCCCACACGTCCTGGACGTGTAGTCCTCGAGCATACCAGCGCCAATCCCAACGGACCGCTCCACGTAGGCCACATCCGAAATACCATCATCGGGGATACCCTTGCCAGGTGTCTCCGGAAGGCAGGCCATCGCGTGGAAGTGCAATACTATGTGAATGACATGGGAAGGCAGATCGCCATCGTATCCTGGGGTTTTTCTCAGCTAGAGATCGGCCGAAAGGATGGTGAGAAAGGAGATCATCACGTGGCCCGCGTCTACATCGCCGCAAACAAAGAGATCGAGAATGATCCTTCGATCACAGAGAAGATTGACGACCTGATGCAGCACGTGGAGAGCAGAGATGCAGAGGTCTCTTCCCGGTTCAGGTCGGTTGTTTCCCAGTGCCTTGACGGCTTCAAAGTGACACTGGGACGGCTGAATGCCCACCATGACCGTTTTGTCTGGGAGAGTGACTTCATCAGGAACGGCGATACCGAACGTGTATTGGATCGTATCAGTAGAATGGATGAATGTCACACGGACGGCAGGATGTGGGTCGATCTCTCGGAGTTCGGGTTCGAGAAGGAGTACGTACTGCGGCGAAGCGACGGGACATCGGTATATGCAGCCCGTGATCTTGCATACCATATCTGGAAAGGGAGAAACTTCGACCGCATGATCGACGTTTTAGGAGCCGACCACAAATTAATCGGTGCCCAGCTGATCGCCACACTCAAGCTCCAGGGAGAGAAATATCCGGAGATCGTCTACTTCGAGTTCGTCTCGCTTCCTGAAGGATCGATGAGTACCAGGGCAGGAAAGTTCGTATCGGCAGACCAGCTCCTCGATGAAGTCACCGCAAAGGCATACGAAGAGGTCACTGTACGACGGCCGGAACTCGATGAAGATACCAGGAATGCAATTGCCCGTTCCGTGGCGCTTGCAGCCATACGATATGATATCGTCAAGATCTCGCCTGAGAAGAACACGGTATTCGACTGGAAAGAGGCACTGGACTTTGAACGACAGAGCGGTCCTTACATCCAGTACGCCTATGCCAGGGCGTGCAGTATCCTTGAGAAGGCTGGAGACTTCGAGGAGGCATATGTTCTTGAACGTGAAAGCGAGATTGCACTTGCAAAGCACCTGGCAAAGTTCCCCTTTGTCATAGAGATGGTGGTACGTGAACTAAAACCGCACCTGCTGGCAATCTATGCACGGGAACTCGCCGATCTCTTCAACAGTTTCTATCATTTCGAACCGGTGCTCAGGAGCGAGGGAGTGACCAGGAAGAGCAGGCTGACACTGGTAAAGGCAACACAGAACACACTCGGCGAGGCGCTGGAGAGCCTCGGGATCGATGCTACCAGAACAATGTAAGCCCCTTATACGACAGGGGTACCAGTTTGTCAGACCCGACGCTTCCGCCGCCGTGAAGCCATGCCTCTGGTGCAAGAAGGCATTGAAAGACCAGGATATGTGTTACAAGCACCAGTTCTACGGGATAGATAGTCACCGGTGTGTGCAGATGACTCCAACCCTCCGGTGCAACCAGCGGTGCCTCTTCTGCTGGAGATCTTTCGAACATGTCTTCCCGGATGAGACCGAATGCTCGCCCCAGGAGATAGTCGAGGCTATTCCCCGCCTGCAGAAGAAAGCCCTCTCCGGTTACAAGGTATCACCGTATGTCAGGCAGGAACGGTTTTTGGAGGCGCTTGACCCGAAGCACGTTGCCATATCACTTTCAGGAGAACCCACCCTCTATTCGAGGCTTCCCGAACTGGTAACGCTGTTCAACGAGAAAGGCTACACCACCTTTGTTGTCAGCAACGGCACGAGACCCTGGGTCCTGGACAAATGCAATCCATTCCAGCTGTATGTCTCACTGGACGCCCCCGAGAGGGAGACCTACCTCAAGGTCTGCCGTCCCAACGAGGATTACTGGGATTACATCATGCAGAGCCTATCATTGCTCGGGAAAAAGAGGTCCGCCATCAGGATTACGCTTGTAAAGGGCCTTAATGATTATAAGCCCGAACAGTACGGCCGTATGGTCCAGGATTCGGGTGCGACATACGTGGAAGTGAAGGGCTATATGTTTCTTGGGTACAGTAGAAAACGTTTGACGAGAGACCGTATGCCACCACATTCTCATGTCAGGTCATTTGCAGAACAGATCGCCGGTTATACCGACTATGAAATACTGGACGAGAACAAGTCCAGCAGGGTGGTATGCCTGGGGAGAAGAGTATGAGATTTGATACAGATTCATTCAGGAAACGGGCAAGGGAAAATTTCGAGCGGGCATGGCACGAGGGCCCGGAGGTCCTCACTCCACCTGGGCAGGAAGGGCGTTACCCCCGCCTCTCTTACTCCAGGACGCAGGCACACCCTATATTTGAGATGGTCAACCGGCTTCGTGAGACTTATCTCATGATTGGCTTTGACGAGACCTGCAACCCCATGATCGTCGAAGAGCAGGATGTATACCGGCAGTTCGGACCAGAAGCCAGCGCTGTTCTGGACAGGGTTTTTTACCTTGGCGGACTGGACCGCCCAAATCAGGGGATAGGACGACCTGAACTGGAAGGTATCTCGCGAATAACTGGAAAGGACGTGAGCCCGGATGAAGAAGCAAGGCTCCGGGAGATCCTCCAGCACTATAAAAAGTCCGCAATTGACGGTGACGACCTCATCCATGCCACCTCGGAGGCTCTTTGTATCGATGACGGTATGACGGTGGAGATCTATGACAAAGTATTCCAGGCATTCAGGGACCTGGAGCCAAAATCATCCAGAAATACGCTCCGCAGCCACATGACCAGCGGGTGGTTTCTCACCCTGTCCTCGATATGGGATAAAAGCCCCCTTCCTCTACGCCTGTTCTCTGTGGACAGGTGTTTCCGACGTGAACAGGAGGAGGGTCCGACCAGGCTGATGTGCTATCATTCGGCCAGCTGTGTCGTGGCCGGCGACGATATATCAGTCGACGAGGGAAAAGCGGTAAGCCAGGCACTCCTCTCGGCATTCGGTTTCACGGACTTTCGTTTCACGCCCGACGAGAAGCGTTCCAAGTACTATATGCCTGATACGCAGACCGAGGTATATGCCCGCCACCCGGTTCATGAGTGGGTGGAAGTGGCAACCTTCGGCATGTATTCGCCGTCTGCCCTGGCAGAATACGGGATCGGAACCCCTGTCATGAACCTTGGACTTGGGGTTGAAAGACTGGCCATGCTCACCTATCACTCTGACGATATCAGGCGACTGACATTTCCCCAGTTCTATCCTGCAACTCTCTCCGATCTCGAGATCGCACGGGGGATACGATTCAGAAAAGAACCCATAACGACGGAAGGAAAACTACTTGCCGCGGCCATTGCAGAGACTGCCACCGCCCATGCCGATGCACCCGGTCCCTGCTCGTTCCCGGCATGGGAAGGGACTATCGCGGAAAATACAGTGAGAGTGTTTGTGGAGGAGCAGGAGTCAAATACGCGTCTTTGCGGGCCTGCATGCTTCAACGAGATCTTCGTCCATTCGGGATCGGTGCTTGGTGTGCCTGACAATGAAAAATGGGCACAGGTCAGGTCTGAAGGTACACCTACCGGGATACGCTACCTTGAGGCAGCGGTTGCACTTGGGGCAGCCAGAATTGAGGAGGAAGCCCGGTGCGGGAATGACGCAACGGTCCAGGTCAAGATGGTCAAGCTGCCGAGTGATATCAACCTGCGAATCGAGGATTATGCCATGCGGGCCATTACCGACAGAAAGAAGAAGGTGGATGTACGGGGCCCGGTATTTCTCCGGATGCGCTCGGAGATCATATAATATTCATATGTTTTGAGGGGATTTTGGCGGGCTGCCTTCATCCTCCCCCCCGGAACCCGCCATTTCCACGATGTCAGACTCAGACACCACTTTTTTCCCTGAAGAGCGAAGTTTTTTCTGGATTTTACCACTGAACTTAGCAGCGAATGCACCGATTATCGAGGTTATTATCACCATTGTGGCGATGGTGCCCGAGACTGCGGCAGACCCGTAGATAGCGGCAAGTGCGATGGAAAATTCCCCGCGGCTGGTTGTGTTTGACCAGATCTCGATGCCTGAATAACGATTTTTATGGATATATTTCCCAATGGCGATACCTGATACAAACTTGGAGAGGATTGCCAGGAGACTGATGGAGGCGATTGCGAGAAGCGAGACCCCCCCTGAAAAGATATTCACTGTGATGCCGAAAAACACAAAGAATACGACGAGGAAAACATCCTTAAAAGGCCTCGAATGGATCTCGAAGGCGATTGGATCGATGGTGCCGAGGATTGTCCCGAATGCAATCACCATGAATGATTCCGGGATGCCTATTGTGCTCGAAAGGGCCGCAATACCCAGTACCGCCGAGAATGTCAACAATACGGGCAGTTCATCCTCCCGCTTGAGTATCGATATCAGGTAGTGCCTTCCGAAATGGGTGATTGCGATGATTGCACCCAGTACAATGCATATTTTGGCAATTATCAGCAGGGGATGGTCGCCGGAATTTCCCAGGAATGCAAGGAATATGATGAGCACGATGTCCTCAAAGATCATCAACCACACAACCGTCTCCGATTCGCGAAGAAGCAGCTTGTGATTCTCGATCAGGGAGGTCACGGCCATTGCGGTGCTGCTGATATAAAACGCCACCGCGATGATCATTGCATCAAATAATGAGAATCCAAGCGCATAAGCGATGAGAAATCCAAGGATCATATTGATATGAAGGTCGATTAACCCGCTCGACACAATCGCGGACTGGTTATGCCAGATTCGATCGGGTTTGATCTCCAGCCCCATAAAAAAGAGCAGGAACAGCAATCCAAGGTGAGTCAGAAACCTGGAGATTTCATCGGCGGCAACCAGTTGCAGGCCGCTCTGTCCAAGCAGGAGTCCCGCGATTATGTAGAACGGGATGGTTGGGAGAGCGAATCGCTTCGTGAAGAGTGCGAGTATCAGGCAGACAAATAACGCGAGGACGATCCCTTCCATTAATCCACCATAATTTCACGCTCGAATGTTTTGAGCTGGTCACTCTCACCTATTGCAACCAGCGTATCCCCTTCATGAAATACAAAAGTTGGAGGGGGGTTGACAACATTTTTATCGCCCCGTGAGACTGCAATTATAGTTACGCCGGTCCTGGCCCTGATCTGGAGGTCCTCCAGGCTTTTCCCGGCCATCTGTTTTCCGATGATATATGTATGAATACTTATACGGAGATCGGAAAGGGCGGAGAAGGCGATCTCAACGCTCTCCCTGTCTGCTTCCATGATGGCCCCTGCAAGAATCGTCCCGAGTCTTCTTGCCTCGGCAGATGTCAGTTCTGCAACACTGGGAGTCGGGCATTCGTGTTGGAGCGTATACATCTGAATATTCCCGTTTTTCAGGAAGAAAATGGCAACGATATCTTTTTTTTCGGTTTCAAGTTCGTATTTCGTACCTATCCCGGGCAGATTGATCGATCGGAGGGCCATATTTTTGTGTTAGGGTCTTGCCTTAAAATACATATCTACTATTTCGCCCGGATTCGCCATTTTTTTCTCATCCATCCGTCTTCTGACGCAGGATGATATATAATGGCTGGCAGGCAATATCTCTTCATGGCAGGAAAGAGCGGTTCGTTCTGGCTTGGAGTTGTTGTGGGATTCATCGTCATGATTCTCCTGAATTCGCTTCCTGTAGCAGGACCAGTTATTGGGGGGTTTGTTGCCGGAATCATCGCCAGGGGAGGTGCCTGGGGAGGTGCAACGGCAGGATTTGTGAGCGGTCTCTTCGGGGCAATCATCATATCCTTCATCCTGATATTCGGGGGAAGCCTTCTCCTGGGGATTCCGGGGTTCATCACCGCACTCGGCGTGTCGCTCGTGCTCGTAACAGCCACGTTATATTTTGCAATCCTTGGATTTGTCGGCGGTGCAATCGGAGGGGCGTTAATAAAATAAAATGGACGTGTCTCTCAAAATCCCCGGTTTTTGTGAACAATTCATTCCGTCACCTCTTCCTGGTAAAAATGGAGAAACCCCGTGAAAAGGGGGGAGTATCGAGGCTTCTCAATCTGAGGGTTTTTCGCTGCAGAGGGGAGGCTTTGGCCCCGCAGGACAGGGATATCCATCCCGCCTCCACATACTACAACTGCCCCGGTTTGGGTTTAAATGACGGCCGTGTGGAGTGAAAGTAATCAACAACTCTTCTCCCACCTCTTTTATCGCTGGAATTATCTGTGGATATGCACATGAATAATCGATCAAATGCTGGTACAGATAATCGCGGTTGGTAAAACAAAAGAACGTTTTCTCAAGGAGGGCATCGCCGAATATCTAAAAAGGCTCTCTTCTTACTGCCGCGTGGAGATAACAGAGGTGCAGGAGGAGAAGCTTCGGGAACCACTCTCCAAAAAGGAGATCCACCAGGCAATAGTGCGTGAGGCTGACAGGATCTCACGTGCGCTCAATCGCAATACCCTTGTCGTCGCACTCGATGCAGGGGGCCTGCCATGGACAAGCGAAGAATTTGCACGCCAACTCGCTGCATGGGAGGTTGCGGGGAGAAACCAGGTAACATTTATTATAGGCGGAGCATCGGGGCTTTCGGAGAGTCTGCGCAACGAGGCAGATATCCGCCTCTCTCTCTCGCCGATGACATTTACCCACCAGATGGTGCGTCTTATCCTGATCGAACAGATTTACCGGGCGTTTCGCATCTCCAGGGGGGAGCCCTATCACAGGTAAACGGGATTGTAAGACCCTTCTTTTTAGGGAATGATCTCGCAGCCGTTATAGCGGGTGTGCCGGAATCCTTCAGCGGATATCTTCCCCGATCTCAACAGACGCCTGATATCGGGCAGGATCTCCTGTATACCCAGGTAAAGGTTTCTGACCGATTCGCATACAAGTATACGCCGTTCATCCGGCCAGGGGGAAGTGATGTTTGAATACAGGCACCGACCTCCGCAAAAGTCCCTTAAATCACAGGTGGTACATGGTCCGCTGATCGGTACTTCAAGAAGTTCTCCGGGAGAGGACGAGCTGATATGACCCACATAATACTCTTTCATTCCGACCATTACAGGACAGGGACCGATATTTCCGTCTGTCATGATGGCATAGTTGGAATGCCCTGATCCGCACCGGAGCTTTGCAGACCTGCCTGCCAAAAGATCTTCGGTTGTTGAAAGGAACGGGTACCACCGTTTTATTACGCCCGACTCTTCCATCAGGTCCCTCCAGAGACGGAGAAGGCGCAGTATTCCCGGGTTATAGGAGGCGGTAATCCACTCCGGGAAGGCCGGGCGATTCGTGTCCTGCGAGAAACAGGCATCCATCTGCCAGTGGACCGACTGGAAGGAGAAATCTGTATTGTCGGCGAGATAACGGACAGCTTCAAAGATGTCTGTCTCTTCTGTAACCGTCATCCGGCCGATGATCTCGCCCCGGAATCCTTCAGCGGTAATGGTATTGAGTGAGTCCATGATGCGCCGGTAGGTTCCATTCCCCCGGTTCAGATCGGTCAGTTCTTCGGGTCCGTCGATAGAGACAAGGATGGTCTCAAACCTGTTTGTGTATTCTGAACCGAGGCTTCCAAGAAGAGTCCCGTTTGTCTGTATCATAAAACGCTGAACAGGCGCATTATCCATGATCTCCCTGACGAGATCGGGACGCATGAGAGGCTCGCCCCCATAAAATGTGAGACAGGGATCCGGATCCTTATCCAAAAACCGGTACAGGTTATCCGGGTCTATTGCGAGATCGGGAGGAGGGCTGGAATCGATTTCGCATTCTCCGGGTTTTTCACCCTCAAACGCGCCAAACATCTTTCCCTTGCAGTATCTGCAGCACAGGTTACAGTCGTCGGTCAGTATAAGGTGGTAAAACAAATTTTTGCGGCCTCCGTAATAGATCTCTGGAGATATACAGGTGTTGTGAAATCACCGGGGTGGCGGCCCCCCGGCCCGGCCCCGTGAATAAAAGATCAGGGCCGCCGCAAACCCAAGAGCCAGTAACCCGATGATCCCTGGTAGTGGTGCCGCTGTGGAGACGGGTTTTTCTCCTTCAGGCTCGGTGCCGTTGACATCACCCGTAACCGTGACATTCATCTCCGTCTTTATTGTACCAATACGCTGCATCCCCTCTATTGCACCCTGGAATTTTGGATTTATCCTCAATGCCGTCTCATAGGATTCCTGCGCTTCATCGTATCGTCCAAGCTGGAAAAGAGCGTCACCTTTATTTGTCCAGAGTCCGGCGTCGAATTTTGCATCATTTGGATGTTTCCTCACTTCCCATTCTGCTATCAGGATTACATCCTCGTAAACCTTCATGGCCTGATCCGAATGCCCGGACTGCTGGAGGTTGATTCCTTTATGCAAAAGGGCGTACAAATCATTGGAATTTATGGCCAGCGCGCCGTTATATGACTCAATAGCCGCTTCATATTCCCCCATATAGAAAAATGCATCGCCTTTGTTATTCCAGGGTGATGAATAGAGTGGATCGAGGCTGATTGACCTGTTAAAGGCTCGTACAGCTCCTTCATAATCGGCAACTGCCATCCGGGCAAGACCCAGTTTGTTCCAGGTTATCGTGTGATATGGATCATATCCGATGGCGGTTTCATAGCACCCGAGCGACTCGTTGTATCTTTCCTGCTGGAGATAATCATCACCTTTCTGCACCCATGATAAGGCGATCTCCGAGGGTGTATCTGCACACGCCGGAATGACGACATACGCACATACAGCCATAAGTGCGATGGTGATGATGAGATCCTGCCAGGCCATAGCTATCGCAATATTTTTATTTTCAGGGTTATTAGCCTAACGAAAGGGAAACATTGTAGACCTCAGGCAGATTGAATATTGTAGTCCGGGACATAATCCATGGGAGGAATGGATAATATCCTTCTCCAACATATAAGATAAGGCGCGGAATAGAAGATGTCATCTAAATTTTCATCAAATCCTGAATTGGAATATTTATCGTTTATTCTTTCAGACAGCATCATAGATATCCTTCTCCGCCTTTTCGAAGGTCGAGCAACCGACATCCGCTTCACAGGCGATCAAATCCCGGACCATCTCCTTCATTCACTTGAACGACTGACGGAAGACTGGCTGGTTATACGGACAGCCAATGGTTTCCGGCTCAGCCATTCGGGCGAAATCCTTGTAAAACAGGTTTCAGATTTCCTGCATTCTCTTCAGGAGTTCATACCCCCGGAAGGCGGCCGTGGTATCCCTGATAATCATGGTTCATCCCTTCGGCAGTACTATCATAAGAATTACACACTCATCTCTCATCTACTTCAACTGCCCCTCTATTCAGGACTGGGGCACGAGAGTTATGGTAGGGAAAATAAAGAAGTCCTCACGCGTCTTGGACTGCTTGAGTGTTCCAAAGAGATATGCACCGTCACCCCGAAGGGCTACAGGGTGGTATCCCTCATCCACCCCCTGGCAAACACGATCGGAACCATTGAAAAATTCGTTGATTTCTTCGAGACACATTCGTGGGAGGGCGTCCCGGAATTTGCAGCGGGCGGTATAGGCAATCTTATCGGATCCGAACTTGTCTGTGATATTCCTCTTAATTTCAGCCAGGGTTTTGATTTTTACCTGGAAATAATCGAAGAGGCGGAGCACCTCCATGGGGTGTCCTCATGGTCTAGACCACACATTGCAGATGCTATCTGGGAACAGGCGCTTGCCGGAGCTGAGGTGGAGCTCATTATAACCCGGGAACTGGCCCTGGATCTGTTCCAGGACAGCCATGTGATAGAGCGGGCAAGGGAACTGAAATATCTTCCCAACCTGAAATTTAAGGTCTCGAAGATTCCCGTCAAGGTAGGGCTTACCGTTACAGACAAATGCCTTTCATTCGGTCTTTTTACGAAGGATGGTATCACGTACGATTCAATTTACGACCTGGTCTGCAGGTCGGGCCCGGCACTCGAATGGGGGGAACGCCTCTATGACTATTACAGGGCAAACTCAATTCCGATCAGGGATTTCTTCATGAAAACGTATGTCTCTTCCGTAGCAAGGAAGATATTCTCAAAAAGCTGCTGAAACCGACAGTATTCAAAGCTTTGAGAGCACCTGGGGAAGCGCCTCTGATATCCCGTTTATCATGAACTGAATTGCAATTGCAAGCACGAACACGGCCATGAGCTTGGGTATAACTTTCATTTCCTGCTCCCCGATAAACCTGAAGATATAGGACGCATATGTCATTGCCAGGTAGGAAAGCCCTATGGCCACTATTATCGCCACATACACCCATACTGTCTGGAGAATGGTTTCGGATTCCGATGCCAGGAGAATCACCGTTGTGATTGTTCCAGCGCCGCATGTGAGGGGAAACGCCAACGGAACAATTGCGATGTTCTCAAGCTCTTCCACGGAATATTCGACTTTGCGGGGATAGAGCATGCCGAAAGCCACAAGGATGAGGAGTGCCCCGCCCGCGATCTTGAATGCAGGAATTGTCAGGCCCAGGATCCTGAAGATGAGCTGTCCTGTCAGAGCAAAGAAGACAAGAACTAAGAGCGATATCCTCATTGAGGTTACAATGACCTGTTTCCTGTTCTCGGGAGTGGTATCCTCGCATAAAACGCTATAGATGGCAGACGTGCTTATCGGGTTCATGATTGCCAGTATGGACGTCACTGCGACCAGGAGAAATTCGATATCGGTGGTGAATGTTGCCATATAGCTGGGCCAAAGAATGGATGGAAAAGTGTTTATTTAAAATTTGCTTTTCTTCCGGATGGAAAAAAAGAAAAAAGTTTCCCGTTCAGGAAACGAGCGGGATCATCTCCATTATCCCTCCAACCAGTGCTCCTATGACGACTGCCCCAAGGATAAAAAGGATAAGAATGAGAACGAGGGGTACCAGGACGGAAAGAAGTGCCCGCCCGAGCGTCATCTCCTGATTCTCCTTAATTCCAAGGATGAAGAGAATGAGCGCCCAGATTGCTCCAATGATCGAGATATACGGTATCCATCCCAGCAGGAACCAGGGGGTGGCGGCGTACATCATTGTCTTGATGGTCTGCACAAATCCTTTTTCGCCGCCAAATAATATGACGAAGACATGATAGAAGAGCGCATCCAGGAAAACTCCTATCAGTAAAACCAGGAAGAGCAGATACACAAAGAAGATCTCCAATGCTACGATGAAACCGCTGAAATTCTCCAACAATTCAGCCAGAGAACTCCCAAACATTCCCGTTGCCGCGAGCTGGTTGAGCGAATCCGTGTACATCACCATTCCTACTGCAACAGATACGATGGCGTACAGGATCGTGAATATGATCAGGAGGACGACATAATACCGGAAGGCATCACCCAGCGATTCGGTCCGGGTTTCCTGGAAAGTCTTTGTAGGGGCCATCAGGAAGCCTTTCGCTTTCTCTACGACTGCATTTATCATATATTTCCAGTATCATGGAAAAGACCTACTTATTCCTTTCGGTAGGTTAAAGAGATTTTATTGATTGAGAACTGATTTTAGAAACGTTACAAAAAAACTCTCCATGAACCCTTGCCCTGATGAGAGATCTCAGGGAAATCCCTTTCGCCTGCATAAAAAACAGCAACGCCTATCTAAAGAGGGATCATAGCATATTGATAGTAGAATGGAGGTCTGAAATAGAAATGAACTTGAAAGGCAGCCGTACTGAAAAGAATCTCCTGGCGGCATTCGCCGGTGAGTCCCAGGCACGGACCAGGTACTCGTTCTTTGCCAGTGTGGCCAAGAAAGAAGGTTATGAACAGATATCGGCGATCTTTCAGGAGACTGCAGACAACGAGAGGGAACATGCGAAACTCTTCTTCAAGTATCTCGAAGGAGGTGATGCAGAGATAGTTGCCTCCTACCCAGCTGGTGTAATCGGGACCACCGCACAGAACCTGTTGGCTGCGGCAGAGGGTGAAAAACTCGAATGGGGGAGCCTTTACCCTGATTTTGCCAGGGTTGCCAGTGATGAAGGTTTTCCAGATATTGCCCATACCTTTACCCTGGTGGCAAAGGTGGAAGCCCACCACGAGCGCCGGTACAGAAAGTTGCTGGAGAATATTGAGAAGGGCATGGTCTTCAAAAAACCCCTTATCATAAAGTGGAAATGCAGGAATTGCGGCCACGTGGAGGAAGGTTCCGAGGGCCCGGCCGAATGCCCGGTCTGTTCACACGCGCAGAGCTATTTCGAGGTATGGTGCGAGAACTACTAAAATCTCTTTTTTGGATATGTTAATCCGGTGACCGTTTCTCCTCTGACCAGTTGCGGAAGAACTCAAAGTCCTCTTCGGTCGGATCGACTTTCACGAGAAATGTTCCCATGTATTGTTTTGTAAAAGGCACGAGTATCGTATTCAACTCCTTTTGAAATCCCACGATCATTTGTGAATCCAGGATAACACGGGTATTTTTAAATATCACGACATCAGGCGGAATAGCATGATACTCGCTACAATGCGCCTTCACGTATCGTACGGCTTCATCGGGAGATGCATCTTCGAGGAGGTATTCTTCACCGATCTTTTTCAGACAGGAAAATTCCATCCATTTGCATATGTACAAGCCGATAACATGTACTTTTTGGCACTGGGCCAGAGATGTTTCTGGATAAAAAATGATTATTCCAAAAACGATGGGCTCGCTGAGATTCGAACTCAGGACCTCCGCCGTGTGAAGGCGACGTCATAACCAGCTAGACCACGAGCCCGCAATGCATCGACCGGGAATTGAACCCGGGCTATAGGCTTGGAAGGCCTAAGTCATGCCACTAGACCATCGATGCAATGTGCCTTTAATATGAGGCAATGATTTGTATTATTACTTTTGTTCCTTGTCCGGATGCAGCGAACTATGCCCTCCTATGCTCGCGAAAAAGACCGCATTGTCCGGTTTTGGAAAAAGGGGAGGAAATAGTATAAAGAACGTCTCTCAATAACCTCTCTCGCCGCTGATCTCCATCTCCAACTTCTCGAGATTTGCAATCCTCTTCTCAAGCGGAGGGTGGGTGGAGAAGAGCTCCATCAGCGACCTTCCAGAAAGTGCAGGGATGATGAAGAACGCATTCGCGCTTTCGACCATCTGCTTGTGTTTCGCAGGAACCTGGTCCATCCGACCGCTGATCTTTTCCAGCGCGGATATCAGTTCCCTCGGCCTCCCGGTGATATAGGCGCTCCCCCGGTCCGCGGCAAACTCGCGATACCTGGACAGGGCCATGATGAGGAGCTGGGCAACGAAGTAGACAATGATTGCAACGATTCCGGCAATGATCCAGGGATTACCATCTCTTCTTGAGAAGAGGCTGGCAAAGAGAAAATTATTCATTATTATCGCTGCTATCATAGCCACGAAACTGGCGATAGTAAGGGTGAGCACGTCCCTGTTCTTCACGTGGGAGAGCTCGTGGGCAAGGACCGCTTCCAGTTCGCTCGGGGAAAGCAACCTCATAATGGAGTCGGTTACCGCAACCACCGCATGTTTTGGACTCCTTCCGGTAGCGAACGCGTTCGGAACAGGTGTCTGCATTATGGCGACCCTCGGTTTCGGAATCTCTGCCTCCGTTGCCAGCTTCTCAACCATCCGATGTAGTTCCGGATTCTCATCCTCTTCGATTACACGTGCCCGTGTACTCCATAGCACAAGTCGATCGGAGAAGAAATACTGCACGAAAGCCATCAGGAATACAATCACAATGATGAATGGCAGGCCTATTCCGAGCCAGTATAGTACAGATAGGAAGACCAGATAGACCAGGAACAGCAGAAACATCGTAAGCCAGACCCGGAGTGTAAGCCCGAAGTCACGCTTCCATTTCATACCTGAGTATATATGGGAATCACTTCATAAACATTCCCTCAAATTGCATGGATTGCAAATCAAAACCCGAAAAATAAAGCGTAATAGTGTTTTTTCTGGAGAGAAGCGCCACTACTTTATTGCCCGGTTTTCCCGAAAAAGACAACGCTATGCAAGTGTTAGACATGTCCGGGAGCCAATCGATCGATATTATTACCGAACACACTGATGTACCTGTGATGAAAGGGATGGAATTAAACGAGACTACCATCACAAGGGCCATCGTCTCATCCCAGATGAAGATACTCCTCGAATACAGTGATCTGGATGTGGCGGTGGTCGGGGCAGGACCGTCCGGGCTCACCGCTGCAGCAATCCTTGGAGATGCAGGGTTGAAAGTGGGCGTCATCGAGAAGAAACTCTCGGTTGGAGGCGGCATGTGGGGCGGGGGAATGATGTTTCCCCGAATCGTCGTACAGGAACCAGCGCGAAGGATCCTTGACCGGTTCGATATCTCTTACCGACCCTTCGAGGAGGGTTATTATGTCGCAAGCTCTGTCGAGGCGGTGGCAAGACTTACCAGCGCCGCATGCCGCGGCGGGGCTGAATTCTTCAATCTCACCACCGTGGAGGACGTGATGATCAAGGGGGATGGAAGGATAAGCGGGCTTGTTGTCAACTGGACTCCGGTTGAGATGGCCGGACTCCATGTCGATCCCCTCACCGTTGCCTGCCGCTATACAATCGATGCCACAGGGCACGATGCGGTCGTCGCCAACCTCGTGGAGAGTAAGGGGCAGGGCCTGAAAGTTAAGGGGGAAGGGTTCATGTGGGCCGACCGTGCTGAATCCGAGATCGTCAGCCATACAAGAGAAGTATTTCCCGGCCTTATCGTGACCGGCATGGCCGCCAATGCAGTTGCAGGTGAACATCGAATGGGTCCGGTCTTCGGCGGCATGCTACTCTCCGGGGAGTTTGCCGCATCACTTGTAAGGGAAAAATTGAACAGGTAATGTCAATCCATAACTTTTTTTCCAAGCCACTTATATCCTAATATATGAATGAAGTAGACCCTGATGCCCTGGCTGATGTTGCATATGGACTATTTGAACATATGCTCAACATCGAACTGCGTGATCAAGGCTACACCCTCTTCGAGTTCGTTGAAGGAGAAATCGATTTTGAGGAGAAATTTATGGCTATTTTCGAAAAATTTTCCTCCGAATACCCCCAGCTCGCGGAGGCACTCATCCATCGGTTCCGTTCACCGGACACAATATATGAGTTGATACGGGAAGGGGAAGGGGTCACCCCAAGTAAAACGACAAGGATGTACTGGATAGTGCAGGATGCCCCGGATGTTTCCCCCGATGCAATCGAAGACGAGCTCGCCGGAAAATGGCTCATTTTTCTCCCCCCCGAAGACGTGAATGAAGCCTGGATAAAAGTCAGGGATGCGACCTGCAACAGGGAACTCGGAATATCCGCCAAGGTGAGCACGGCCAAGCCGAACCCCGACTCACGGGATAACATGAAGGTCATCTATGTCTATACACCTGACTGGCGGGACGAGGAGGATGTTATGCGGGTACGTGAACGGCTCCGAGAACTCGGGTTTGAGGACAGGATAGGCTATAAACGAAATATTGAAACTTTTAAAGGCGAATACAGCCAGAAGGGAAAAAGAGTGACGTTCTATAGCGCCTGATCAAATCAGGCTTTTCTCTCTTTGTTTTTCGGGCGGAGGTTCTGGTATCCGCATTTACGGCAGCGCGTCGCACGCATTGCATTTCTTGCATTGCACTTCATGCAAATCTTGACGTTGAGCATCCTTGCTTCTGCTTCAGGGAATCTTGCCATCTTACTGCACCACTTTCTAGTCTTATATACAACGTTATTCTCTGACTTAACGCTTTTGTATGTTCACATCAACCCAAAGACCCGGCTCTCTCCTCCCCGATCCATTTCCTGAATGCCGAGAGGGCCCGCGCCCTGTGTGATATTCTGCTCTTCTCCTTCATAGGTAATTCCGCCAGGGTCCGGCCTTCCCATTCAAATATGGGATCATAGCCGAATCCCTCATCTCCCCTTTCGGGCACGATTGTGCCATTTATCCTTCCCCGAAAGATCCTCACTCCTTGATGATCAACATATGCGATCGCAGTCTCAAAATGAGCATTTCTATCCTCGATGCCGCTCATAAGTTTAAGCACACCGGAATTGCCGATGGTGTTTTGCACATATGCCGCATATGGTCCGGGAAATCCATTCAGAGCGTCGATTGAAAATGCCGTATCGTCAACAATCAATGGTCTCTTGATAATCCGGAATGCAAATTCCCCTTTCTTTTTAGCTATCTCGCCCACATCATCATCGCGGTACTCGGGGATCTCCAGTCTTACGTGCTCGACTTCCATGTAGCCCTCGAGATACACCCCCATCTCCTCGGCTTTATGTGGGTTACTTGTCACAACCGCCAGTTTCAGAGGTATCTCCCCCTCTTCTCGATCTCCTTTTCGCGAAGCAACACCTCATGCGCGCCATCAAACGTCTCTGCATATCCAGCACCGAAGGCACCCATGAGATCAGGATACTGGTCCGTGATACCCTCGAGTGTCTGGAAGAGCACATGCACGTCAACCCCCCTCGCCTCCAGTTCTGACGAGAACTGGGCCAGGCCAAAATCGATCAGAACACATGACTCCTTTCTGACGACGATATTCCCCGTTGTCAGGTCGCCATGCACGATACCGGCTTTGTGCAGCCTTCCAACTGTACGGCCGGTCTCTGTGAGGTTATCCGTATCAAGTGCCTCGCGCAGCAATACTCCTTTTATGCGTTCCATCACGATCGTGTCAGGGGTAACATCACGGATTATCGGAGTGGGAACACCGGCTTTCCGTGAGATTGCAATCAGCCGGGCCTCTGCCCGGGTTCTCTCGGCAATCAGCCGACGGTCAAGCTCCGTCTGACGGTATCCCTTGCATATCCTCTGTTTTTTCACGTCGTTCTTTCCGAGTGTCACCACAGCCTCTGCTCCACGTGCCTCCTCCAGGTTATCAAGAGAGATACGCCTTTTCCTGTCTCCCGGGGTCTCTTCTCTCCATGTCACCTCCACCTGGTCGGCGCGGTACGAAGGATTGACCTGTATCATATCGAGAGGCAAAGAATATCCGCTCTCCAGCATGATTTTCCCGGTATAGGCAATCATGGCCCCGTTATCCCCAAGATATTTCATTTCAGGCACGTAAAATTCGGCCCCCCGTTCCTCGCACATGGATCTCATCATCTCCTGCAGGCGGCGATTTGCTCCCACACCCCCGACAAGCAGCACCTCCTCTTTTCCGGCATGTGCAAGTGCACGCTCGCACACTTCGACGCACATGGCAAATGAGGTCTCCTGGAGGCTGTAACAGATATCCTCAATAGGTGCACGGCTCTCCCTTGCAGCGCTTACCAGCCCGGAAAATGCAAGGTCCATCCCCTTCACGGTATATGGGAGGTCGATATATCTTCCGCCTTCTGCAAGCCTCTCAATGGCAGGGCCACCCGGGTGTGAAAGATTCCTGCTCCTCGCAAATTTGTCGAGAGCATTCCCAAGACCGATGTCAAGTGTCTCGCCAAATACCCTGTACCGGCAATTCAGGTACCCGATAACCTGGGTATTGGCCCCGCTGGCGTAGAGAACCACCGGGTCACTGCATCCCGTCGCCCACCTGCCGATCTCCACGTGTGCCACACAATGGTTAACACCGACGAGTGGGACATCAAGTCCAATTGCCAGTGAACGTGCTGCTGTGGCGACTGTCCGAAGACACGGCCCCAGACCTGGGCCCTGCGAAAATGCAACTCCGCCGATCCCTGATCTCCCTGAAATCACCTGTGAAATGACAGATTTCATCTCGGATGCATGATGCTGTGCTGCTTCCCTGGGATGAATGCCGCCACTGGGCGGCTTATATGGATTCGAATACAGGGCAATACAATCATCATCAAAAACAGCGGCACTGAGGTTCCAGGCTGTTCCCTCAATCCCTAAAATCTGCCCAAAAACAGGCATTTTCCTTTATTTCTTAAACTCGGTATACCCGCACTTGCCGCAGGCGATCCTGTCTTCATGGTCGGCCATGATGATTCCCGGGCCGCAGCGGGGGCAGAATTTCTTCTCAAAGACGGCCTTATCGCCTTCGACCTTGTAATATGAGCTTCTCTTTAAAGATGCAGGCGCTGCCTTCTTTGCTGCCATTATGCTTCCTCTTCTTTCGGTTTCGGCATGCCCCTCGTCACAAGGTAAGACCGCTCGATCTTCTCCTTCGATTCCTTGCTGTCATAGATACGTGCAGTACCCCGCAGCTCGGTCATGCCGTAGCTGGTCTTCATCGAGTCGAGAACCATCTGATCCTCACCCACATTGAGTTGTACGGCAAGTTTTCCAATAACCTGCATGCGGGAGGGGGTAGGGCCGTCAAAACGGAGTGTGTAGTCTACCTCTCTCCTCCCGAGGAGTTCATTCCTTATATCCCTGGTGACCTCAAATTCCATCGATATCCTCTTATTATATGCATTAAAGTTATTTATATCCTAGCTCCTGCAGGAAAAATTTCAGAATTATTCTTTATAGATATAAAAATCAATTGCTGTTATTTTCATCCCTAAATACAAAATAGGAAAGCAATTCCTTTGCTTTCTTGCGAGCCTGGTCATTGACTTCGCAGACCACCACGCCTTTTCCAGGCTGGCCATAGAGAATGACCGCCCCTTCAGGGGCACAGAGGACCAGGGGAATAACGGCCAGGTCCTCCTCTCCTTCTACGAGAATGAGGACTGGTGGTTCTTTAACGGCATCATGCAAGGCCTGTACCAGCTCTTCGGTAAGGGTCCCGGCGGGATTGTGCGCCATTATTCTCCTGGAAAAAACCGCCGGGGACCGGTTGCAGGGTTCGCGCATGGTATGGCCGTCTATGACCGCCAGGTCGGGAATTATACCGTTTTGAATGAGATGATAGGTTACCACATCTCCCACGCTATATATAGTCCGGCCGCTAAGTCCAGGGATCACGTCGGTGACATCGGGTAGCAGTCTCCCAAAAGGAGACTTAAAATAATGGCGTTTATCCTCTGGAAGAACCAGCATCAGCGGACCTTCAATGCGTATCTTCCGGGGAGATTGATATTCATCCTATGTGCGACTTCCGAGTGTTCGGGGTCGATGATGACCAGGTAGCCAGCCCAGTCTGTACTCAGGTTCGAGGTTCCGCAGATGACGCAGGCTTCGCCATCGACAACCCTGTGGCAATCGCGGCATACCTTGACCAATTTCTTTTTAGCGCCCGCCATGTTCTCCTCTCTCCTTCTCCTTCTCTATCTCCTTGTTGAAATCCTCTTCAAGCCAGCGCGCTGTCCCAAGTCCCGACTGTCGCATGGTAAGGCCTATCTTGCTGTCCCTCGGCTCACGTTCATTGAGGGACAAAGTGACGACTCTGGCCCTTATACTCTCACCCACACCGATAAAACGCTTTGATTCCTGGCAGATGAGACGTGAGTTCTTCTCATCATAATTGATGTACTCATCTGATATCTGGCTGACATGCAGCATGGCATCGATTGGGCCGAGGCTCACAAACGCACCGAAACTGGTCGTCTCCACCACCAGTCCCTCGGTCACCTCCTGAAGCGAGAGACGCAATACCACTGCTTCAAAGTCCACGTCATAGTATACTGCCCCGTCACCGGGCACGATCTCACCTTCTCCGACATCAAGAACCGCGGTTACGGCGATAAATATCCCAATCTCCTTATCGATGCTCCCCTCCAGCTGCTCCTGGAGCACGTCCAGTATCACCGACTTCAACTCCTCGCCAAGCCGGTCCGGCGGCACCCTCACCTTGTCTGCCAGTTTCATCCTGTTATACATGAACCCACCTATCTCCTCAAGATCTCCAGTTTCTTCCGTTGTTTTAATGTTATTACCGGAATGCTATATGAAAGCAGGGTATTTCTGAGAGCCCGGTCATTGGTCATTACCATACATCCATTACGGCGGGCATAATCCACAATTTTTTCATCAACACTGCCTTCCGGAATCTCGCTCTCAACACGGGCACATTGTTCCGCGAGTACAAGGGCCGATCGTGCGGCGCTGCCGTCTCGGCCTCGTCCCCTGGCAAGCCCCCGTAATTCATTGATCACGTCAGCTAATATCAATGGTTCATATACCCCGATAAGGTTTCTGAGCTCTTCGAAGATATCAATCCGGAACTGAAACTGGATCATCAGGGCATTTGCATCAAAAAGGACCGTTATTCGGTCAACACTCCCATTCCGATAAGGCGCCATCTGGCCCCCAGCTGCCTGCTTATTGCAATCCTTGCGCCAACCTCCACGCATACCGGGCGCTTCAAGACAACTTCAGACAGTTCCTTTTTTGTACTGCTCACCACACCCACGGTCACTGCAGTACCGACCGAGAGCATAAGCGGCTCATTATGTTTCAAGGGTTCGATGATCAGCTCGCTGCTCGATCCAACGACCCGCTCCATCAGGGTGACATTGAACTTCAGTCTGTCCCTCACGGGCGGGAGTTCTCCCACATGCCCGGCGACCTGGCCGGCAAGTGCGTCGCTCTTGGTGAGGGCAGGGTCAAGCTTGGTCCCCAACCCGAGCAGCCCGCCGGGAGTGGCTTCCGTAACTTTCTTGGACCCTGCGTTGATGGTGGTTATCCGTGTCGTGATAGGCTCCCAACGTATCCTGTTTTCCACCTGGACCTGTCTTCCCGGCCTTATCTCGATATCCTCGCCTTCTCTGATGACGCCTCTGATAAGGGATCCCCCGATTACTCCGCCTTTTACATCCCTCCAGCTCGAACCCGGTTTATTAATGTCGAAAGAACGGGCGATAAGCATGAGTGGTGCCGCCTCGGGATTGCGTTCTGCATCAGGAATGGTCTGGTTGAGAGCCTCAATCAATGCTCCAACGTTGATGTTTTTCTGGGCGGATACAGGTATAATCGGAGCATCTTCGGCGATGGTCCCTTTCACAAATTTCTTTATCTGCTCATAGTGGCGGAGCGCTTCTTTCTGGGGAACGACATCGATCTTGTTCTGTACAATGACGATTCGTTTGATGCCTACCAGTTCAAGGGCCATCAGATGTTCCTTGGTCTGAGGCTGCGGACATGGTTCATTGGCAGCAATGACAAGCATTGCCCCGTCCATCAGAGCCGAGCCCGAAAGCATGGTGGCCATGAGCGTTTCGTGTCCTGGAGCATCCACGAACGAGACCGAGCGGAAAGGTTGAGCTTTTCCTCCGCAAACCGGACATTCCGGTTTTGAAGAATAGGCATCCGGGCCCTCGCAGTTCTCACATTGATAAAATGTGGCATCCGCATATCCGAGTCGGATGGATATTCCCCGTTTTATCTCCTCACTGTGGCGATCTGTCCAGGCATTTGTCAGATCATATACAAGTGTTGTCTTGCCGTGGTCGACATGTCCCACGACCCCTATATTGACGCTGGGAATTGTTACATCACGCAAACGCGATCAAACCTCCTTATTCAATATGGAATAATGATACTTATACGTACGTGGTAGTGGTAATTTCCTGGAATAAGGAGATTATTATTCAAATCATTGCTCTGGATAGTGTACAGAAGCCACCCAAAACGGAACAGAGGGCTCCTCCTTTCGGAAAAACTGTTCTGATCTTAATAAGTAACACGTTTTTCCTCGATTCTTTCGAAACATTAAAAACCTGGTATGAATAGATAAGAAAATGAGGTTACCGGTAATGTCACTTGATACAGAATTATCCCGGATAGGAATATCGCTTCCAAAGAACCTGCTGGATAAATTTGACGAAATAATCAATTACCGAGGATATTCCTCTCGTTCGGAAGGTATCCGTGATGCAATTCGCAGTTATATTACGTATTACAAATGGATGTCTGACGTAAAAGGGGAGCGGCATGGTGTGATAACAATGATATATGATCATGACCAGCGGGGCCTGCTCACAACACTAACCGATATTCAGCATGAATTCATGAGTATTATCCAGGCATCGCTGCACTCACATGTGACACACGACAGATGCCTGGAGGTCATCCTTGTCAGGGGAGACGGATCTCAGTTAAAGACCCTCGCCGAGAGGTTGATGTCCCAGAAAGGGGTGCAGTCGGTCAAACTGACAACCATACCCACCAGCGACTAACCGCCGCCTTCACAGCTCTGGTCCATGTGTTCGATAGCCTCCTGAAAACCTACTCCGGAGACGGCGTCTATCTCTTTTTTGAGTTGTTCGAAGTCCATCGTTCTCTTTACCTCGTGCTTCTCCTTGCCTTTATCCGCAAGAACCAGCTGGTCTACCCGGTAGAAGAGACTGGTCGCATCGATCTCGGCAAATAATTCTCCCCGTATCTTTTCCACTTTCACGATTATTCCGGTGGTTCCGGTCCTCGGATAGCGGACCCGCATACCCGCCTGGGCTTCGGCCGCATTCATATGATAGATGAATAATCCGGAGAAACTATAAACATATTTCCTGATCCATGTGTAGTGATGAACTGCACCATCCGGGAGGTAAAAAAACGCTTTTTTGATGGAGCGCATCGTATGCGGTCACCTGAAGAGACACGCGAAATCGTCGAGCCCCTCATGGACCAGATCGGTGTCACGGAGGTCATTGACATCACTTCATATGACCGTCTGGGCATCCCGTGTTTTGCTGCGAACAGGGTTACACCGGTTCCGGGAAGCTTTCGTTTTCACCCGGGAAAGGGCATGGACCCGGTCCAGGCAGAGGTCTCCGCAATGGTGGATGCCGTGGAGAAATATTCTGCTGAACTACCGGGACAGCCCATGGAGCTGGCAGGTTTCGATGAACTCGGGGCATTCCGGGCGGTAGATCCCGAAGACCTCTTTCCCTCACGAAAGCCGGAAGACAACGAAAAGATACAGTGGTTACCGGGTTACGACCTTTTGTATGATGAAGCGGTGCTTGTCCCGGGAAATGCAGTCTTTCACCCATATAATCCGGCGGGCATGGCATTTCCGATTTTCAAAAGCGATCCTCATGGACTGGCCGGCGGAAACGTGATCGAGGAGTCGATCCTGTATGCGATGCTGGAAGTGATAGAGACGGACGCACTGAGTTGCGCAGACCGCGAACGGTCGATGGGCACCCGCCTGAGGATCGATGCTGCAGGCCCTGCGCGGGACCTCCTCGATACATATACCGATGCCGGGATAGAAATCCACCTCTGGCTGCTCAGGGGAAGAACGTCCATTCCCACTATAGCGGCCGCCGCAGACGATACCGTGACTCGGGATCCGGGCCTCCTCTTATTGGGATCGGCCTGCCATACAAATCCTGAAATCGCCTGTCTTCAGGCCCTTACCGAGGTTGCCCGGAACAGGGCGGCCAAGCTTTATAAGGGCGAATTCCATCCGGAGAGGGAACTTATCCTGCAAAAGGCAGGATATGAACGGATGAAACGCATCAATAAAGACTGGTTCGCAGAGGCCGATGAGATCAGTCTCTCGGATCTCCCCGATATAAGCACATCTTACATTGACAGGGATATCCATGCCGTGATGGAAGAACTCCGGCCACACGTAGAAAGAATCTGCATCTGCGATGTTTCAAGGACGGCATTTCCGGTGGTGCGGGTTGTAATCCCCGGCCTGGAGGTATCGCACCTGGATAAGGAGAGAGTTCGTAAAGGCCCGGCATAAGTCCAAAAGCAGGACTAAACCATGAATTTTTTCAACTGGCAGGCGATATTTAGCGTGCTCTCCCTGGCTTTTCCTTCCGGAACCAGGTACGCATTACCCATCAATGCCAGAAATATCTCCCGCACCGCAAGCCCAAGAGACGGACCGTATCCGCCTTCGAGTACCAGGGCTACGGGCTGGTCCGTCATGTCCATCACCATCCTGGTAAGAATCCCGTAATCAGACGGCTTCAGTCGCATTCCCTCAACAGGGTCGTCGAGGAGGGCGTCCTGGCCGGCAGAGACGATCACCAGGTCCGGCCTGAAATGACCGATGGCCTGGCCGAACACCTTTCTGAAGATGAATGCATAATCGGAGATGGTCGATCCCCTCCGAATAGGAGCATTCAGGGTAAATCCCTTTCCTCTTCCTGTGCCCACCTCGTCAACCCACCCACTCCTGGGAAAGAGGTTGCCCTGGTGTATCGAACAGAAAAGCACCCTGTCGCTGTCATAGAATATCTTCTGGGTGCCGTTGCCGTGATGGAGGTCCCAGTCGATGATGGCAACCCGGTCCACCTGTTCGAGTGCCCTGTCAGCAGCTATCGCTGCATTGTTAAAGAGACAGAAACCCATTGCCCGATCGGGCTCGGCATGGTGTCCGGGCGGCCTGACAAGTGCAAAGGAATGCTCGCCGCAAAGCGCACATTCGGCTGCTTTAATAGCGGATCCGGCTGCAAGCAGGGCTATCTCCCAGGAGTCTTCGGTGACATAGGTGTCCATATCGATATATCTCCGCCCTCCGTATGAGCAGAGCTTCCGGATCATCCGTACATGACGGGAATTATGGACCCGTTCCAGGTCCTTTACATCTGCAGAAACCGGATCCCTCTTCTGGAGGCCCGGCGGAAGTCCGGAAGCGGCCAGAACCAGGCGGTGGCCGCTCTCCTTATGCAGATCCATTGCATGCCTGGAGAACTCATTCCCGGATATTACCGAACACCTGTACCTCATACTCAGTTGACCGTCAATCCCTTGAGAACTGCCTCCTCACTGACATCAAACTCGGTGCCTGTGCCGGCTATCCTGTATCTTCCAACAGCTTTCACATCATATGTGTTGCCGCTGGTGGAATAGGGCACAATAAATTGTCCGTTCTCGCTAGCCTGGCGGTAAGTGAATTCCCTTCCTGTATTCGTGACGACATGGAGTTCGATTATCCCCTCACCATTAATGCGGGCACCGGTGACATATTCAAAGACCTTGACATACTTGACATCGGGAGGAGTCTGTGAAAAAACATTGCTCGGAGATTCGTGCACCAGCCGATAATTCTTCAACGCAGGAACGGTATCCAGCGGAAGCAGGATGATATTGCTCACCACATCTGCATGATAACCTGGTGAGGCCTGGCTGTTATACTGGTCTGCAAGGGCCCGAGCCTTGGATACCTCCATCTGCTGTGCAGCGACGACAACCGGATAAGGGGTCTGCGTACCTGTGTCGGTATACTCGACATAATATGCAACGGTGGGAACTGTCATCGAGCCGTCAAAGTTGTGCAGGCGGGAGACGGTCGACATGAAGTATGGCTGCTTATAGAACGGAACAGCGTTGTAGCTCGTGGGGCTCGTGGGATCATCCGGAATCATCAGTAATTTCTGGTAAGGGCTGATACCGGCCGATGAATTGAACCACTGGGCCATGGCCCAGAACTTGCCTGTGTCCATCTCGATATCAGTAATAACAAAACGGACCTGTTTTGAGTCCGAAATAGCATTTGTGTAAGATTCCGATTGTGTCACGAAGAACGCGGCCGCACCTTCCTTTCCTGATACCCCCGCCTGGAATGGGTTGGCATTGGGGATTCGCTTTGCTATATAGGTGATCATGTGACCATAGTCCCACCAGGACATCACCCCATACGCTTCTCTCGGATAGGAGAACGTTTCTTTATCATACAGCGTAAGATAATCCACTCCCGTTTCCGGCGTGTTCGAATTCATCCACTCGAGGGTCTCCCTCCAGTCCTGGTTCATGCGTAGCCCCGAGGCTGACGACATCTTGTAATCGTAAGAAAATGAGGTATAGGCAAATATCAAGACAAATGCAAGGATGAAACCCATGAACAGAATGTTTAAGTAACGAACCTTCGGCCTCTGTGGAGCTGGCGGGGATTTCTGCGCCTTTTTCTTTGCAGCCTGTTTTTTTGCCTTTTTTGATCCTGCCTCAAACTCTTTCTTTTTCCCTTTCCCCTCATCCGTCTCCTGGTCTTTTACTGCTGTTTCCCGGAGTGTCCTTGCCCCCATTGCCTTGATGTCAGGCCAGGTCGTCTCAATGGCAAACACTGTAAAAATCGCGCCAAGCACTGCAATATTCACGGCAAGGTAATATTCGTACCTGATCTGCCTGAAGGCTGCTATGATGATGTACACAGACCATACAAGTACGAGAATCAGCTCTGGGCGCAACTCTTTCCGTATCTTATAAAGAATGACGAAAATTCCGCCAATCATCAGCAGCAGGCCGAAATTGAATGTCTCCCAGGCCTCTGCAAGAGTCCATGGCCGGGCCTCCTGTACGGTGATCGCATAGGGATTGAAGCCGAAGAATACCAGGAGGCTCCCGATGAACGCCTCGTACAGTGACGGCAGTGCAAGGGCCATTCCAAGAAGGCCGAGAAGGCCGATCGCGATAACAATTCCCAGGAAGAGGAGAGAGCTCTTGCCTTCCAGTTTTTGTGAGAGAAAATAAAGGAAGACCGTCCCGGCGATTAAAAGGAGATAAGAGACGGGATGGCCCAGGGAATAAAAAGGCAGACTGAAACTTGATGAATGGATACCTATGGCAAGACTCGCAAGTATTGCCAGGCCGAATACTACCGAGTTAAGCAATACAAGGTAAAGGCTCGATCTCTTCTGGTGGAAATCTACGAGGACCATCACGACGGAAAATATTGCCACAACGAAGGCAAAGAGGATCATCGTGGGCATTGTGTAAAAACCGAGGATGTATGCGACTCCTGCGAAGGCCGAATATAATAGTGGATATTTCAGGGATTCCCAATTTTTTAATTCGATTTTTTTGTCCCTGGCATGGAGTAATGCGACGATATATACAAGAATGAAGAGGGTGCTGAAGAAGACCTCGGCGATATGATGGTCGAGATACCCGGCAAGCGACCGGAAGAAGTACTGGCCGCCGACGAAAGCAATGAGGAACGCCCCGAATAGACCTGCCTTCCAGTCCCATATCTTTCGAACAAGCAGGAATACAAGAGGCACCATGAGGGCACCAAAAATTGGAGGAATCCACAGCGCAGCAGCGATTATCTCCGGCCGGGTCGATGCCCCAGCGATCAGGCATCCCGTGGAGCATATCCAGATGAACATTGGACCCCATGGTACAGTCTGCCCCGTCGGGAAAAGGGTCATAGCCTCGAACCATCCATATTGCGGGTAATTATTCAGGATCAGTTCAATCTGTCGTAGATTGTACAGGGGATCATCACTCCCCACAATATTCAGGATGTCCGTGTTCAGGTTTAAAAGGGGAAGGACACGGATCCAGAGGGAAAAAAGGGCAAGGATGAAGAGAATTGAGAGTATAATCATGCCGTTCTTTTTTATTTTCAATTCCGATAATTGCATGAAACCATCCTGTAACGTGATATGACAACTATTTACTGTTTAATTGTATAAGAATTTGGATGATTTTAAAGGATAGCGTGAAAAATTGGTTTCCCTGAAATACTCTAGTTAGAATTTTGGCCTTTTATAGTACAACCTCGATAAGAATGTTAACAGATCCAACAACAAGGAGCCATCTTTTATGGAAATAAAAAGCATGCCGGCGTTCTTGAAAACATGAGTGTATGCTCAATAGGCCAATCCTTGAAAAACAGAGAAGTTTTATTATTGACTTAGGTTCTGCTGAACTTTTTTTTGGGTTTAATATGCATACCGCATCATCAAACCCATTTTTCTATCCGAATTTATTAAAATCCAACAAGTATCATTATCCACTCAAAAGTCGATAATCTATCATCGAATGAACATCCTCGTCATCCCTACGACCGATTGGATCCGCCATCCCGTCCCAAACAGGCTCAATTTTATCTTTGATATTCTTGCAAAAGATCACAATATCTATATCCTTTATTTCCCCCTTGGAAAATTCAAGAATAACATTCCCAGGGATACGAAATGCGCACTCGTCGATTCTGGCATTAAATCCGTTACCGATCCCTCTCTCTTTTATCTTCTATCGAGCCCCTTTCACTTACTCGACATTATTAAGATCACAAGGAGAAACGAGATCGATGTGATTCTTTCAGCCAATATTCTTCCGTCATTGTATGCAAATTTTTCGAGGACTCCGATCGTTTTTGATTATCTCGATCACCTCGAAGAATCGGCATCCGTTTATTATCCAGGTTCGGTGACCGGGAAAATTATTAAGAAATTCACCACACTGGTCACCAGGTTTAATTTACTAAGGGCAAAAGAGGTGATCACTGTATCCAATGAATTTGAGGGATATCTTGAAGATCTCGGAGTTAATAATGTCACAGTCATCCCAAACGGTGTCGATACCAGGATATTGGCTCCCGTCCCGCGAGATGACGCAAAAGCCAGGCTAAACCTCGAAGAAAAAACAGTTATCGGCTATATCGGGTCACTCGAGTACTGGGTTGATCTGGAAGGGGTTATCGCTGCACTGCCTGAACTGGATGCTACCCTTTTAATCGTCGGACCGGGCCTTTTTACAGATTACGGAGAGAAATTAAGGAAGATTGCTGCGGATTTGGGGGTGTCGGAAAAAGTGATATTTGCAGGGGCGGTTGCATTCGATAAACTTCCTTTGTACATTTCTGCGATGGATATCGGGCTTAATCCATTGAAACATATGAAAAAGAACGAACTAACGATCGGTGGGAAAGTTTTCAATTACTTATCATGTGGGGTACCGGTTCTTTCAAGCAGAATGAGAGCACTTGAGAACTTTTTCCAGGATGACATTTTTTATTACGATGACCACGAATCCTTCATCCGCCAGGTAAAAGATATCCTCGCGCACCCGGTCGATGGAGCGGCATTCCGCTCTATCGCAAGCCAATATGACTGGAATATCCTTGCAGAAAAATATGAAGAAGTGCTGACGAGGACGGCAGGAACCAAAGGGTAATTCACTCCACTGTCACGCTCTTTGCAAGGTTTCTTGGTTTGTCGATGTCCCTCCCAAGCGCATCAGCAGTATAATACGCCAGCAGCTGGAGGGCGACCGTTGCGGTAAGAATCCTCGTTACCAGGTCATGCGACGGAAGGGAGATGAAGACATCCGCTATCTCCTCCAGATCACGGTCTCCATCCTCCCCAAGGATTATCATCGGGGTGCCGCGAGCCTTCATCTCCTTTATATTAGAGAGCATCACACTGTAGGTCTGACCCGGTGTACATATCGCAATCACGGGAGTTTCTTCTGATAAGAGGGCAAAGGGGCCGTGCTTTATCTCACCGGCAGCATACCCTTCGGCGTGGATATACGAGATCTCCTTCATCTTGAGGGCTCCCTCAAGTGACACAGGGTAGAGGGGACCCCGGCCGACAAAGAAGATATGCTCCGCCTTCTGGCAGCATTTCACCGCTCTTTTCATATCGACAAGAAGCATCTCTTCCATGGCCCTGTTGGCCCGCTCGAGGGATTCGGTCAGTGTACCTCCTGACAGCTCATCCACTATATGCATCAACACAGCCAGTTGCGCGATGAACGACTTGGTGGCGGCCACGCTGATCTCCGGTCCGGCCTGCATGTACAGTGTATGATCTGCAATGCGGGTGATAGAACTCCCTAGTATGTTGGCTACGGCCAGTGTCGGGCAGTTAAAGGATTTCGCAACCCTGATGGCAGCGATGGTATCCGCCGTCTCCCCTGACTGGGTTACGCCGACAACAAGCTCATCCACAGGCGGTGGAAAGTACTTGAATTCTGATGCAAATTCCAGTCTTGCCGGAATCCTGCAGATCTCCTCTAGAAGATACTTGAAAAGTAGCCCCGAATGGTATGAAGTCCCGCAGGCTACAATAGAGATCCGGCCAACCTTTCGTAGCCATTTTGGGATTTCCTGCCTTTTTTGGGTCCTGACGGTATTGGAAAAAACCCCTGGCTGCTCATAGATCTCCTTCAACATATAATGACGAAAACCACCCTTTTTCACATCCTCGAAAGACCAGTCGATCAATTCAACGGGGCGAACAATCTCTTTTCCGGCATTGCGGATCTCGATCCCCCCGGGAGCAAGCGAGGCAATATCCCCATCCTCCAGGAATACAGCCCGCTCGGTATATTCAAGAATCGGTGTCATATCGGAAGCGGCAAAGAGTTCCTGGTCTCCCATGCCTATAACCAGGGGGCTGCTCTGCCTTGCCGCGACTATTCTCTTCTCTCCCCTGACCATCGCGAGAATGGCATATGAGCCTTGCAAGAGGGGAATTGTATCTTCAACCGCAGCCATCAGGTCCCCGGAGTAGTGCTCCTCGATGAGGTGAGAGATAACCTCCGAATCTGTGTCTGAATGGAACATATGCCCTCTTTCGAGAAGCTGCCGCTTAAGTTCGGTATAATTCTCAATGATTCCATTGTGGACTATTGCGATCTCTCCCTTGCAGTCCGTGTGGGGGTGGGCGTTTTGATCGTTTGGGACGCCATGGGTCGCCCACCGCGTATGGCCGATCCCAACATCCCCGTGAATAGACCAGGCATCCCTCTCACCATCTGATACCTTTCCCTGCCGCTTATGGATCTCGATATCCCGGTTCTGGACAGCAATCCCGTATGAATCATAACCCCTGTACTCCAGCCTTTTTAAGCCCTTGATCAACACGGGTGCCGCCTGTGAGAGCCCGCAATACCCGATAATCCCGCACACTTCAGATCACCGTAATATCGTCATCATAGGCCAGCGTGGAACTGATCTTTCTTCCGCCGCCAATCGTTGCATTATTCCCTATTATTGCACCGTCAATCGCCGTGAAAGGTCCACAAGAAGCTTCGTTTCCAATAATCGCCCCGAATTTTCCCTTGATGGGATTGCCCTCGATCTCCATCAGGTGCGATGCCACGGATGTCGAGTTGTGATCCCGTAAAACTACGCCCTCCCCAAGGACCGATTTGATGACCCTGGAGTAGGCTCCTATGGCAACGTCATCCATGATTACCGAATCTTCGATACAAGTAAACGGGTCGACGGTCACCCTTGATCCGATGCTGGTATATGGCCCGATACAGCTGTATGGTCCAATTTCACACTCCTCTCCTATAACTACCGGGCCCTGGATTACGGAGTTCGGCCCTATGTGCGTATCCTTCCCTATTTCTACGTTTCCCTGGATTACAACCGATTTTTCGAGAATACCTGATTTTTTCGGCTGCATTTTTTCAATGAGCCTCTCGTTCATTGCCAGAAGGTCCCACGGATATATCGCATCCTGCCAGTCTTCGGCCATGATTGCCCGTATTTTCATTCCGCATCGGAGCATTTCGCTTATGGCATCGGTTATGTCATTTCCATGCAGGTAGGTGAAGAAGTCACTGGTAAGTGAGAATATCCCTGTTGATATGGTAAAACTGGGTGCATGCTCGGGTTTTTCAACGATGCTTTCAATGAAACCATCCCTGATGACAACCACTCCGAAGTTTGAAGGATATGGATGTGTCTTTACCAGCATCGATGAGGGTTCATCAAGTATCTTTCCCAACGAGGCGCTATCAATATAATTATCCCCTGGAATTACAAGGAACTGCTCTTTCAGAACATCTTCCGCACATTTCAGGGCATGGGCCGTACCCAGTTGTTTTTCCTGGATGACGATGTCCACCGGGAAATCGAGAGTATTGAGATGCCTGATAACCTGTTCCTTTCGGTAGCCGACCACCACCACGATCTCCCGGATCCCGCACTCCAGGAGCGCCTGTATTGGATAGTCGATAATAGGCCTGTTTGCTACAGGTATGAGCGCTTTAGGCCTTCCTTTTGTCAGGGGGCGGATTCTTCGCCCCTCTCCCGCTGCCAGAATTACTGCCTGCATTCTTCACCTATCGAATTACTGAATATTCATCTATCCATCCGTCCACATAAGAATGAGGGGCAATACGTGTGTTACTGCCGATAACTGTCCCTACATTCACGGAGCAGTTGATGCCGAACCTCACTCCGTCCGCAATGATCGCCCCCATTTTGACTCTTTTCGTATCCCTGCCTCCAATCTTCACTGTCCGGTGGTCATGGCGCAGATTCGCGACCTTTGTTCCTGCGCCGAAGTTACACCCGGTGCCAACGACCGAATCACCGAGGTAGTTGAAATGCGGGATTTTTGTATCGCTCATGATGATGGAATTCTTAATCTCCGAACAATGGCCGATGTGGCACCTGTCACCAATGGATGTCGAACCCCGTATCCGGGCATGGGGTCCGATACTGCAGCCATTCCCGATGCTGCACGGGCCTTCTATGTAGGATCCCGATCTTACCACTGTATCTTCCCCAATGGCTATGGGGCCATGGATATATGCCCCCTCCTCAATGATGCCTTTGCAGGCCGGCTGCATATCACGAAGCAATATCTCATTTGCCGCGAGGAGATCCCAGGGAAACCCAACATCCAGCCACGATTTGAGCTGATAGAAACGGAGCTGATCGCCCTTGACATATGCATCAAGTGCATCGGTGAGTTCGTACTCGCCCCTGGACGAGCATTTCACACTCTCCAGCAGGCCGAGTATATCGGCATCGAGCAGGTATATCCCGGCATTGATGAGGGTACCTGCCGGGTTTTCCGTTTTTTCTTCAAGCTGCGTCACCCTGGATCCCCCGACAGACACAACCCCGTAATCTTCCGGGTGATCCGAATGATATACACCCATGCAGGGGGCCTGATTCTCCATGATCCCTTCAATATCGGATTTGTGAATGACCATGTCCCCATTCATTAAAAGGAATGTATCATCGATGAGATTCCTGGCAGCGTACAGTGCGTCCGCGGTCCCTTTCTGGTATCTCTGCGTGATATAGCTGATCGAGAGTCCGAATGCTCCGCCATCGCCGCAATATTTCCTGACCTCGCGCTCCCCGTATCCGACGACAAGTATCACTTCGTCTATGCCGGCCTGGCTGACGGCTGTGATGAGATGACCGAGCATCGGAACATTGGCCAGTGGGAGCATCACTTTCGGTCTCTGGCTGGTGAGGGGGCGCATCCTCTTTCCTTCACCTGCTGCCAGGATCACGCATTGCATATGATTACCTCACACTCATGAGTTTAAGCACTTTTCCCCCTTCTAACCATTTCCTGCCCCTTGTAAAGCATTTCCCGGGCTATTTCCCGTGATGCACCTTCGGCGGTGAACCGTACCTTCGGTTCGGTTCCCGAGGCGCGGATCAGGCACCAGCCCTCCTCCCCGGAGAGTCGTATTCCGTCGGTGGGATTCTCCACGCCGATTTTTCGGAGGATCTCTTTTGCGCCCGGACATGGCCAGGATTCCCGTACCATCGGATAAGAAGGCATGCTTTCGATTTCCTCGGATATATTCCATTCCGATGAGATTTCACAGAAGAGCGCAGCTGCGCAGGGTCCGTCCGGGCAGAGTGAGTGATCAGGAAAAATCCAGGCACCCGAAGGTTCGCCGCCGAAATCTCCCCACTGTATCAACTCCTCGGAGACAAACGTGTCGCCAACAGGCGTTCTCCTCACCTCTGCAATCTCCTCGACCGCCATGGAGGCATCAAATGTGGTGACCACCCGTTTTGCGCCTAAATACCTGGCAAAGAGCATGAGAAGATGGTCGCCGCTGATAAAACGGCCGTCGGGCCCAAATGCCATCATTCGATCGGCATCCCCGTCATGTATTACCGCTCCGCCGGCGCCCGCGCTTTGTATCAGAGTCTGTATGTAGGGCAGATATTCAGGGAGAGGCTCCGAAGGACGGGTAAAGGTCCCCGATGTGTTGCAATTCACACAGCGAACCGAAATCCCCATTGATTTGAGCAGGAAAGGACTTACGGTGCATCCCGCCCCGTTTCCACAGTCGAGGATCATTGTAAGATCACATAATGAAGACATTCTGTCAAGGACCGCATCAATGTACCTGCTCTTCGCATCGAAGGCATATATTGCACCATGTCGGTCCCATTCCGCAAATGTATCCTTTCCCATCGCATCCTCAATCTCACACTGTTGAGCCCTTGTTAGCGAGGAGCCGTCCGGATTGAATATCTTGATACCATTATACTCCTCCGGGTTATGCGAAGCCGTTATCATGCATCCTCTCTCCACGAAACGCGACGCAAACCCTATGACGGGGGTTGGGACGACTCCTGCTGTGAATGCATCCCCTCCACCGGAAAGGATTCCTGAGATGAGGCTTCTTTCGAGAAGAGGGCCGGTAGTCCTCGCATCCCGTCCTACCACCACTCTTCTTCCGGGGGATCCAAGCGTTAGTCCGACACTCATGACTATCCTTAAAAGTTCCCTGTCATAGACCGTCCGTATCCCGGATGAGCCGAAAAGCATATGGGTATATTGGAATCTGGAGTAAAGAATTATGCTCTGCCGTACGGGCACCAGTAATCAAGATCCTGAAGTGATGCGACTCCGGCATTTGAAGGTGCGACGAACAGTATCCTTTTTGAACCGCTGTATTTCTCGATGAGGGCGGAACCCTCCGGAGAGACGAGTGCCGAGCCGTTCATCAGAAAGACATCAGCCTGATCCGGATCGGAGACGGTATTTCTCAGTTCTTCCACAACCAGACTGGGGATATCCTGGCAATAGATTGTCTTTTCCGATAATTCCTCTTTTAAGGCCTCGAGACAGGCATGATGACATTCGCGTGGACATGACTTCATTACACGGGATATGCAGAGAAATCCCGTGATCACATTGAGTATCGCACAGGCAGCCGCTCTTTTGGGGACGTTGTCCAGCGTGGCACCAAACATGAATCCCATTCGCGTAGTCGCCCTCACAGGGTCGCGGGTGACGAACTCGGCAACCCTGCCTCCAAAGACCGCTTCCATGCAGGCCCCTTTCTCGTACTGGCAGGGTACGCAATCCGGATTCACCCTGAGAACGACGTTGCCGTCCTCGCATCCGGTATTTTTTGCAATTTCTTCAATTTTTTTCACTGCATCATGAATAATTCCCATAAAATGCCTCCCTGTCTTCTTCTGTTGCCAGCAGGACCCTGCACGGAGAGCCGTCAAGGCCGTCCAGTCTGAGCGGTAGTGCAATCATCCAGTAGATTCCTTCCTTTACTGCAGACAGGTCCAGGAGTTCGATAACTGCTGTTCCCCTGCCGAGTAGCAGACGGTGAACGCTTCCATCTCCGGCATAAGCCTCGATTGAGGGCGAATCGATACCCACGCAATGGATTCCCGATTGAAGTATCCTCTCCGCTCCTGATATCGAAAGTGCTCTGTAATCCGGGTCAAAATCTGATCTTTTCGAAAAATCTGTCTTTATAAGGATCTTTTTGGCCCCGGCGATCCTGTCTTTCAGGTCATCGGAATCGATTAATCCGTGGTTTTTGGAAAGATCGATCACCCTGCATCTCCCCATGAGCAATTCGAAGGGGATGGTATCAACGGATCTTTCATCCTTGAGATAATGAGACGGGGCATCGATATGGGTTCCAGAATGGGTGCTCAACGACAACGCCGACAGAAGATACGGGCCGCGATCTTCCTGGTGGAATTTCGGTGGGATATCCCCCGGGTAGACCACGTTATTCCGGGTCAGTGATCTGGTTACGTCGATGATCATGTGTTACACACCTATTCCGGCCAGCCATGTTGCCCCAGGAGAGGAACGAAGACCACTCCGCCGTGCGATGAACGGGTTAGCGTCTCCCCTGATTTGACCAGTTTTACCAGGGTCTGGAGATCCCTTCCCCCGGCAGGAGCGACCAGCCGGCCCCCGTCCGCGAGCTGTTCTATAAGCGGTTCGGGAATGTCCGGCGTGGCGGCGGTGACAATGATTGCATCATACGGTGCAGACGGAGCGTACCCTTCCGTTCCGTCTGCGACGACGACCTCCACGTTGCTTATCCCTGCCGCCCGGAGATTCTCCCGGGCGTTCCGGGCAACTTCCGGAATTCTCTCGATTGACACCACCTCTTTTGCAAGGGTTCCAAGAATTGCAGCCTGATAACCACTTCCGCCGCCGATTTCAAGCACTTTATCCCCCTTATCCAGTTCCAGCAGTTCTGTCATGACTGCAACGATGTATGGCTGTGAAATGGTCTGTCCGTGACCGATCGGAAGGGGTGAATCATTGTATGCCGCTTCGCGGTAGGTGGCGGGAACAAAGAGGTGCCTGGGAACGGTTCTCATGACCTCGAGCACCCGTGGATTCCTGACACCTCTGGCCTCTATCTGGAATTCCACCATCCGGAGTCTTCTCGCCCTCCATGGATCTTCCCTTGTTTGCATTACTCTCCCCTATGCGGGACCACTCCTAAAAAATTATTGCAAGGGGTTTTTAGAAACCGGCCTTCTCCGCCGCATCGATCGCTGCATCGATCTGTTCCTGGAGAACCCCCGGCAGCCCGTCAATCCTGACATCAAGGAATCCTCTGATGATGGTTGCGGTTGCCACTTCCTCGTCCAGACCACGTGACATCAGGTACTCGATCTCTTCGCGGGCGATCTTTCCGACGGCAGCCTCGTGTGAAAGTTCGGTATCAACCACGTCTCCCTTTATTTCAGGAATGGCATGGATTGTTCCGTCTTTTAAGATCAGGCCCTTGCATTCGATATGCCCTTTCGTCTTTCTCGTCTGCCCTTCGATCAGGCCCCGGGATATAATGTGTCCGCCGGTAGTGATTGCACGGGTCATGAGCTCTGCAGATGCACCTTCCGCCGATAATTGTGCCACCGAGCCGAGGTCCAGGTGTGATCCGGGCGGGGCTATCACGATACTGTTGAAACGGCCTACGGAATTTTTCCCCTCGAGCCGGGCCAGCGGGGCCATCTCTATCTTTCGCACGGGCTGCATGCATATGTAATTCGAGAGAAATACGCCATTATCCCTGACAATGGAGACGCTTCTTGGGAATACGCTGATATCCTCACCCCAGTTGTGGATCATCGTCGACGTGACATGTGCCCCTTCGCCGACATAGAATTCCGTCACACCGATATGCGATCCTTTCTTCGTGTAACTGGCGCTGGCACACCCTGATATGATGTGGAGCTCCGCTCCTTTCTCGGCAATCACGATATTGTGTACATGCTGGACGTTCGTCTTTGCCAGGAAAAGACAGGCCTGGAGAGGAAACACTGACCGGCTGTTCTCCCGTGCAATGATCACGAAACCCTTGGGATCCTTTTGCTCGGCCACATACTGGGTGTACTTGTCTTTATCTTTCGGAACCGCATTCCACATGTAATCGGACAGCCAGTCATACTTCTCCAGTGCATCAACAAGGGAGTGAACTTCAATTCCCTCCTGGAGAGAGGCGATCTCCTTGATCTCCTGGTCGACCTGGAAGAAACTTCCCGACCTGTTCTTCATGTCCACCTCAAGACCTGTCCGGGCAAGCCGATCCTGGTCCTGGGGGGAGAGGTCCATCATCTTATCTATATCTTCTGGCATGCGAGGCACTCCTTATAGCCGGATGTCTTGATAACCTTCAGTATCTCCCTCGGATTCCCATGGCACCGGAACTCACCGTCACACATGACATGGCCGAAGTCCGCATCGAGATAATCGAGAATGTACCCTGTGTGGGTTATTACAAGACCGCTCTTTTTGCGATTCACGATGTGCACATCTTTTTCAAGAAGTTTTGCAATGGCATTCCCGATCAGGGTGATATTTTCCAGGTCCACACCGCTCTCCGGCTCGTCGAGCATCACAAAATCCGGGTCCTGGACCAACAACTGCAACACTTCGCTCCTCTTGATCTCCCCTCCGGAAAAACCAAGATTTATAGCCCGGTCGAGAAAAGAGTGCATATTAAGATATTTTGCATACTCGCTCACTCCCTCGGCATCCTCGCCTGACGTGACTCCGAGGAGCTTTCCAAGTTTCAGACCGGCGATTGTTGGCGGACGCTGGAACATCATTCCCATTCCCATCTTTGCCCTCTCATGTATGGGGAGCTTCGTCACGTCCTTTCCCCTGAACAATATCTTGCCTTTTGCGATGTCCAGGCCACCGAAACCCATTATCGCCCGGAGAAGCGTGGTCTTGCCCGACCCGTTCGGCCCCATCAGGACATGCGTCTCACCTTCCCCGATGTGCAGATTGATATCATGGAGAACCACCCTCTCCCCAATCATCACGTGGAGATCCTCAATATCCAGCATATTCGTATCGCCTCTAGTATTTATTCCGAAGTGCATTAAACGGTTTTCACCTTCACAGGGATCAGGACATCGCCCTGGCCCACTTGCATCCATCCCAGCAATTCGCAATAGTTATTCGTCTTCAAAGGAGATATTACCGATCAATGGCATCCCGACCATCAAGACCGCACAAAATCGCCGATAAGGACGGCAAGGCGCGAATCCGGAAGGGTACCCGGGAGGCAAAGGAGGCAATTTTCCATGAATACCCTCCAGAGATCACTGACTATGTGAATACAATCATCTGCAAAGATGCATCTTCCGTCCTTTCATCCATGCCTGAGAAGAGTGTCGATATCATCATCACCTCCCCGCCATACAACTTCGGCCATGCATATGCAGGTGATCGGCACAGCGACACACATGACTGGGACGACTATTTCGACCGGCTCAATACTGTCTGGAAGGAATGTTTCAGGGTTCTGAAACCAGGGGGGCGGCTTGCAATAAATATACAGCCGCTCTATTCTGACTATATCCCCACCCACCATATCATCTCAGGCCAGCTCCGGGAGATCGGTTTTTTATGGAAAGCGGAGATCCTGTGGGAGAAGAACAATTACAATGCAAAGTATACTGCATGGGGAAGCTGGTGCTCGCCTTCGATGCCCTACCTGAAGTATACCTGGGAATTTATAGAAGTGTTTGACAGGGATACTCATAAGAAGGCAGGCGACAGGGATTCCATCGATATCGCACCGGAGGAATTCAAGGAATGGGTGAAGGGGCGGTGGAACATCCCTCCCGAGACCAGGATGAAGGAATACAACCACCCTGCCATGTTTCCAGAGGAGGTTCCTGCACGGCTGATGAAGCTATTCTCGTACAGGGGTGATATCGTCCTGGATCCATTCAATGGTGCCGGGACAACCACTGTTGCGGCATGGAGGACGGGCCGCCGTTTCATCGGTATTGACATATCGGAAGAGTACTGCCGTGCAGCACTAAAGAGGCTGAAAGAGGCGGGATTTGATGGACGTGCCGACATCATCTAATCAACCCTCCCGAATTCATCCGAATAACAACTCGTAGGTTCCGTTCCGGTCATGCTGGTGCGTGAGGATGTAGTTGTGGAGTTCCGCGAGCTTGTTGTACCGAACTGATTTCGTCCTGTAATCTTCCAGGAGTGCGTTATAAGAGTGGACTGCTGCATTGTAGGCAGGCACCAGGTTGTTGTAGGCCCTGTTGTTTCCAGCCGAAAGTTGCGCATCCAGGTTCGATCTCTGCAGTTCAAGAGATTCACTCTCTGCCTTAAGTCTGGATTCCAGTGCAAGAATCCCGGATTTCGATCCTTCGAGTATCGCTTCAGTCTCTTTGAAATTCTCCCATATCGCTCGTGTCTCGTTGCACCGTGTATAGGTGCGTGTCCCGTTTCCAACTGGAATGACCAGCGGATCCGATGAAAGCACGGTATTCCCCTGGAGAGCCGGGGGAATGATGCCGACAAGCGTCACATTTGTTGTCTCGATATAGCCGTATCCCGTATCCTTATACCCTTCGTCACCGCAGTCGATTCCCACACCCATGTGGAGTTCTGGATCGAAGTACAGGAGTGATACGCGGTAACCTTCCCTTGACAACAACCCGGCAAGGAGCACACTCTTGTCGTCGCAGTCCCCGCATCCGTCGACATATGTCTCGACCGGATATTTCGGATTTTTCATGTCAAGGTTTTCGTAATCGATTGACTGCACGAATACGGTGATGAGCTCAAGGTATTCGTCGTCATTTAGCCTGCGCTCATCCTGAATTCCCCTGAACGCAGACAGGAGATTCCCGAAAAACCGGTCCTGTTCAGGATCGGCTATCATGCTTGTATATATTCCGGAGAGCCATTCGTCGTCTTCGATACTGTCATCATAGATCCTCGCGCTCTTCTCGGCGTTCCGTGCGCCTGCATAGACAGCGCTCTCGACAGGGATGGCAGGGATTGTTATCAAACAATCCTGGAACGAGAATTGATACTCTGGTGGTTCCGGCATGCTGCCAGTGGGATCAGGGACAATTCTCGGGTACGTCACACCGGAAAAACCGGGAATGAGCTGGAGGCACCCTGCATTCAATACGAGAATCCATGCTATCACCAGAATGACGAGTTTTTCGGTCTTCATTTTACATTAGTCCCTGCGACCAAGATCCTGTATAATACGTTCTATATCAGCAATCGAATCGATGACCAGATCGGGAGAGACCTTCGCTGCGGCAAGGGCATCATCCCTGTATTTTCCGGTCCTGACAAGCACGCCGGATAGACCTGCAGAGATTGCTCCTCCAACATCGGTCACAACATCGTCCCCGATCATCGCTGCTTCATCTGGAGAGACGTTCATCGATTCCAGGGCAAGTCTGAAGAAATTGGGGGACGGTTTTCCCATTATCTCCGCCGCTTTCCCTGTGGCATATTCGAGCGCCGCAACAAAAGGACCCGCAGAGAGCAAAAGACCGTCGTCGCTCATCCAGTAGCGATCCTTTTCAAGGGCAATGATCGTGGCACCTCCAAGGATCATCCGGAACGCGTTATTCAGGGATTTGTATGAAAAATTATCCCCGGCATCCCCGATCACCACGAAATCCGGCGATTCGTTCGTGACATAAAACCCTTCTTTCCTGAAATCAAGATCGACATCGCCGGTGGTGAGAAGTGAAATCCTGGATTTTCCGGCATTTTTTATGAACTGTACCGCCGCCCTGGGCGGGGTGAAGACAAGGTCTTCGGATATATCGAAACCGAGCTGTTGCACGTGTTTTACAATAGATTTCCGGGATTTCCTCGTGGTATTAGAGACGAAATGGTATGGATATCCCAATTCGTCAAGGAACGCGATGGCTTCCTTCGCACCCGGAACCGGTTTTTTCCCGATATATATAACCCCGTCGAGATCTATGAGCAGGCCTTTTAGCGTCATGTACAGTGCCTTCCTTCCCTTAGACACTCGCTGATTTGTTGGAGATTCGCCGTTTCGGGTCTGATATTTATTAAAGAATATCTACCGATCATTCCCCGTTTTGCGATCATGTCCACATCCACACAAAGTAAAAATCGGACTCTGGCCGCCCTGATTGCATACATCCGGTTTGATACTTTCTCACCGTAGCAGATAAGACTGACATCCGCATTATCTCCTGATAGCAGTCTGGCAGATTTATGTTACAGGATAATGATTCGGATAAGATCCCGGGAATTTCACTTTCACGGCATGTGCCATGCATTAAATAAGGAATTATTTCCGATTCTCTCCCAGGAATGACTTCCCCGGTTTTCGATGCCGTCTGCAGGCAATGGAGATCCCGCCTCGATCTCTCCCATGATTACTCGGTCATCAAAAACGACACCAGGTTCCGGGCAGCTCTTACCGATTCCTTCGTATTCGAGTCCGATTACAGGCAGGTACTCGGGCTTTGTGAAAATCTGATGAACGAGTACGATAACGTGACCCTTGAGGAGGCACTTCCGGGAGAGGAAGTCTGCTCGGCAGATGGCGACTGCTACTGCCTTACGAGTTCCGAACGCATGGACTTTCCAGAAACGGACAGATTACGGATCATGGACTCCATCAGGCAGGATTTAACCCTGGTATACGGAGTCGGGAAGAAAACCGAATTATTGCTGAAGAAGAAAGGAAACCGGACCATCGACGACCTTGTGCACCATAAACGGTTCGGCCGTGACGCAGCCGACTGCCTGGATGCGCTTACCTGTCAGCACCCGGAGGGGATAGCCCGCCTTATCTCCCGCTGGCATTCACCTTCTCACCCTCTCGCCATGCTTATTGCAGGACTGTATAAAAAAGAGGATTTTGTCTTCCTGGACCTGGAGACCCTCGGCTTCTTCTCGCGCCCCATTATCCTTTTCGGAATAGCCGAAGTGAACTCCAGTGGCCTCCAGGTATCACAATATCTCATTCGTGATATCTGCGAGGAGCCGGGAGCCCTCGGGGTGTTAAAGAAGCATCTCCACCAGGAGAGGGTTCTTGTGACCTATAATGGAAAAGCCTTTGATATTCCGTACCTCAGGGAAAGATACGCGTTCTATGGGGATTTTTTCCCGGTCAAGAACCCGCATTACGACCTGCTGCATTTTTCCCGGAGGAGATGGAAAGATGCATTTCCTGACTGCAGGCTGCAGACACTTGAACAGCGCCTGTTCAACATCATCCGCCGGGATGATGTTCCGGGGGCCATGATTCCGGAGTTCTATGAATACTACCAAAAGAGCGGGAATCCCGGGCCGCTGGTTCCCATAGTCACCCATAACCGGCAGGACCTTGTCTCTCTGGCCCGGCTCTTCTGCCTCCTGAAGGAGTATTGCTATGACTATTGCTGATTTTATCGCGGGTCTCCTTTCCGATCCCCGTTTCTCACAATGCATCGCCTGCACGAGAATATTACCGGCGAAGGATCCCGAATTGGGTGCAATCGGCAACCTGCCGGATCCCATTGCCGCGTATATTGAAAAGAGGAGAATTTCACTCTATTCCCACCAGTGTGAGGCAATACAGGCACTAAGAAACAGTAAGAATGTCATCCTCACCACACAGACAGCATCCGGAAAGACACTTGCCTTTACCCTTCCCATCTTCGAGCGATTTGTCCATGAACCGGACAGTTGCGCACTCTGTATATACCCGACAAAGGCGCTTACAAGGGACCAGCTCTCAACTATCCTCGAACTCGAGCAGGAGACAGGCATAAGGGCATACCCGGGAATCTACGACGGCGATACACCCCGCGACAAACGTCCACGGATTCGGGAGTTGTCACGGCTCGTACTCACAAACCCCCACGAGCTGCACCATATCCTCTCCTGGCACCATCTCTGGAGCAGGTTTTTTTCACACCTTGAATTCGTGGTAATAGACGAGGCGCATCGCTACAGGGGCGTATTCGGATCCCATGCCGCCTATCTGATCCGGCGGTTGCGTCGGATTTGCCAGTATTACGGAGCCGAACCGCTGTTCATCCTCTCGTCCGCAACGATAGCCAATCCTCTCGAATTCGGGAGGAGATTATGCGGCACGGATTTTGTAGTGATTTCAGGTGATGGAGCCCCTCATGGGCCGAGACACTTCGTGCTCTATAATCCATATCATGAAGGCGTCGGAGATCGGACACTACTACGTGAAACAACCGCACTCCTGCTCGAGTCCATGAAACACAGCTACCAGACCCTCTGCTTTACACAGTCACGGAAGATCACCGAACTCATCACCATGATGGCCCGGGATACGATTGCACGGGAGAGGCAGGGATCAGAGGGGGAGATTTCGGCATACAGGGCAGGATATCTGCCTGAAGAACGGATGAAAATTGAAAGATTAATTAAATGCGGGGATCTAAGGGGAATCATCTCCACAAACGCGCTCGAAGTGGGGATAGACATCGGATCACTCGACGGGGTTATTCTCTCCGGTTACCCCGGGACGATGATGGCTACCTGGCAGCAGGCAGGACGTGCAGGGAGATCCTGCCAGGACTCTTTCTGCTTTATGCTCGCCCAGCCGGATCCTCTCGACCAGTATTTCATGAAACACTCCGGCGCCTTTTTCGAGGCATCGCACGAACACGCCATCATCGACATGGATAATCCCTATATTCTGACCGGTCAGGCGCTCTGCGCCGCATCTGAGCTGCCCATCGATCTCGAACGGGACCGGAAATGGTTCGGGGACCAACTGTCCGAACTTGTAGATGCCCAGGCCGGGCAGAAGCTGTTATCTAAGACACGGAAAGGATGGGTGTATTCCGGCCACAGGAGAGCCGCCGATCTCGTTGGCCTGGATAATATTTCAGAGGATTCATTCCGCGTGATCTGCCAGGGAGAGACGATCGAGACGATGGATCGCTCCCAGGCATACCGGGAGGCGCATCCGGGAGCGGTGATGCTGCACCAGGGCGAGCAGTACATCGTTGATGAGATGGATCTCGTCCGCCATATCATCCGGATCAGTCCGATAGAGGTCGATTACTACACAAAACCTCTCAGGTCGGTCGATATCCGTGTCCTGGATACGTGCAGTTCGAAAATTTTCGGGGATACACGGGTATGTTTTGGCGACGTGGAGGTCACAGAGCAGTACACGGGATACAAGATCATGAAATATGACACTGTGCTGGGAGTCGAACCTCTCGATCTCCCACCACTCAATTTCTGTACGAAAGCCCTGTGGTTCCATGTCCCAGCAGGTCTAAAAGAGGCCATAAGATGCCGAGGGCTTGACTTCGACGGTGGACTGCATGGAATCGAGCATGCGTTCATCGCCATGATGCCGTTCCATGTCATGTGTGACCGGTGGGATATCGGTGGATTGTCTGTATCCAGGTTCGGGGAATCACAGCAGTCAATGGTGTTTGTGTATGACGGGTACGAGGGAGGGATAGGGCTTGCCGAAAAGGCGTATGATCTCTTTTTCCACATCCTTGCAATGACATACGGTCTTGTCAGGGATTGCTCCTGCACGGAGGGCTGTCCGTCCTGCATTTATTCACCGAAGTGCGGCAATGACAATGTCCCGCTCGACAAGGTGGCGGCTGTAGTACTGCTTGAGAGGCTCGTTTCCGGAACCGGAATGGAAGTATAATATCAGTGGAAACGGGACTGATTGGAAGATTTTTCGATTAGTCCTCTTCCGGGATCTTCAAAGATGGCCGTATATCCCGGATAACGATCTCTGGCTCAATATGAGGATAAGCTCTTTTTCCGACAGACATCAGTCCGCCAGTTGAGTGGTTGAACCTGACTCAGAACGTAACTATCCAGATAACGCAAGGCTTATGCACGATTAGAAATGCGCTTTTTCGCAAATTCAAAAGAGGTGATTGGGAGTTTTTAGACTGGTGATTATTTCTTCATTTTGGCGATCTCTTCTTCGACTTCCCCGGCTCCCTCTTCATAGAATTTCCCTTCGTCGGGTTCGAGTTCGTGGAGCAGTCTCAAGAATTCCCCTGCATGGACCTTCTCTTCGTCCGCGATGTCCATTAAAACCTCTTTAGCCAGTTCGTTATCTGTCGACTCGGCCAGCTGTACATAGATCTGGATTGCCTCGTACTCGGCGGCAACCATGAACCTGATAGCCCGCACGAGCTCGCTGTGAGTCAGTTTCCGGTCGGCCTTCATTCCACTGAATGCTGTTCCAAATTCCGGCATATGAAATATCTCCTTAATGATTCCAGGGCATTGAGCCCCGTATATCGTGGATATTACATGTAATCGTATTAATATGTGGTGTGTGAAACTCAATCCCGGTGGATCGAAATCAGAAGATTTCTCTATCCAAACATGTTCACCCACGGAACTGATATCATCTGATCTCTTTTGGCAATCTGGTTCACTAAAATCATTCAGCACCCGCCCTGTATATTGTAGGGATCTATTCATTCGCCAAATTGATTCTCCAAAAAACAGATTTTTTAATCCTCCTATCAACGTTGAGGGAATATCTGCGCCGTGCCGCCATTTTGGGAACATAGGTTATAATTGTTTTAGAAAAAATCCGATAGATGCATGGGCTAAATATCCTCATTCCAGCAGGACAAGGCCGAATGAGGTTATATTGCTGTGGATAACCTTCCCGTACTCCAGGTGCCGGCAGGGGATGGTGTGCAGGTCCCATCCCACTTTTCGGGCTGTGGCAAAGACATCCATGCCTGCCGCTTCCATGCTCGGCCTTACGAGATCCATGTGCCGGCAGGTCCTCCTCATGCTCTCGTCCACCACTCCTTCCGACTCTTCCGCCACGCAGTCCTCGCAGTATATGCAGGGATATCCCCCAAACCCGAATGCCTTGTAGAAGCCGTCGTAAAAGGCGGTTTTTTCGAGTACATGCACGGTCGAGTTCACCCAGAGTATAAGGTCTTTATAGAAACCATGGAAATCTTCCGGGATATCATCAGGTCCGAACGGTTCATGGCCAGGGACGCCCTCGAAGCGAAGCAGGATCCCTGTCTCGTATTCCTTCACCATGGCCTGCGTCTCTGCGGGTGTGGGAGCATATGGCGGGCAGGAGAGATGCTTGGCATATCCCTTGCACCCGTAACGGCACTTGAACCTCACCCAGTTGGCGACGACCACCTCCTGTGCAGGAATTGTCCTGGATTCGACGCCTCTCTCCGTGGCGATTTCGTTCAGTTTTTGGATCTCAGTCTGGAGTTTTGTGTTCATCCTTCAAAGTCCCCTTTCAAAGGGAGGATTCTGTTGCCTTATTCTTATAATTTCCTTCCCGGTTTTCCGGAACCTCGGGATTTTTCTCTGGATCTCATATCCACAGAATGGTAATCATATTACTACCGGTCGAGGCTTCGCCCGGGTTGGGGAACTGAAAATCTATTCATTACACCGCTGATGCCGATTCTATACCGGATTTAGACCCTTTCTTCTCATTTAAGACCTCTCTACTCCCGGCACAGGCAGCTTTGTCATGTATTATATCCATCCCGGCCAGGGCAGGCCCAATTGTTTCGAAAGGTCTTTTAATTCGTCATGAATACCGGAATCGACCTTCACGAGAATCACAAAATAAGCGATACCTCCAAGAGCAACGATTCCTACGAGTGCATACAGACTGAGGACGGGTATAACCAGCCGGAGGATGATAATTATAATCCCCATCAGGAATGAGGCCATTGCGATACTTTTCAGCGCATCGCGTTCAAACCGGACAGATATGAATCCTGACAGAACGCGATGACCCAATATCGCATACAGTGCAAAGGTAAGAAATGTTGCAAGAGCCGCCCCCGAAATACCAAAAATTGGAATGAGAATGAGATCAAGGACAATATTTACCGCCGCTGCAACAGCCGTGACCCTGAATGACTCCCTGGGGTGGTCGAGGGCGCCGAGACACATCATCTGGAGATATACGAATATATAGACCACATGTACGGCGAGAAGGATGCCCAGCGCAATAGTCCCGGCAGTGAAGACCTCGCCGTACAGATAATACATCAGGGTGTCCCCCAATAGCCAGCCGCCGATACATGCTGGCAGGGCAAGAAGCAGGGAATAGGTATATGCCCGCCCGAGTGCCCGGATTATCAGGTCATGCCTGTTCTCTTCGTTCCAGCGGCTGAATTTCGGATACAGTACGTTTTGGAGGGCAAGTGCGACGAATACCCCGAGAGATGCAAGCTGCAGCGCGACACGGTAGATACCAACATCAGAATTGCCCATGAAGTAGCCGATAAGAATCGTATCCGCTGACGTGAAGACCAGGGCCCCGCCCGCCGAGAGGAAGCTCCAGAATGAGAATGAAAAGAGGCTTTTCAGGTGTCTTTGGGAAAATCGCGAAAGATGCAATTCCAGGAACCGGTAATTGACTGCTGCTCCTGCGATAAATCCCGCGATAAACCCACCTGCAAGCCCGGCAACCTGGAAACCGAGGTATACCGCGATAACCTGGACAATTATCCGCAGGAGATTGTTACAGAGGATGCTTACCTGGACGATTCCGGATTTGGCTGAACCATAATTCGCGGTCTGCATCACGCCGGATATGGTGCTCACGCACAGTGCCAAGATCAGCCACCAGAATAGCCCCATCGTGTTGAGATCGATGAATCTGGCATTGAATACGAGTAAGAACACGATCGTGCAAACAAGAAGGACAACCCGTAAAAGAAGGGATGCTGAGAAATATTCGTTCTGCTCCCTTCCTTCGCTTATCCGCTTTGCTGCGGCACTTCCAAAGCCGCCGTCCGTGACCAGGTTGAAGACGCTGAAATATGCGGTGAATAAAAAATATGCTCCAAGTATTGATGGACCCAGGAAATGTGCAAAATAGATGGTGGAAAGAAAGCCCACGACGGTTATGGAGATATTGGTTAACAGGTGGATCAGGCTCTGTCTCTTCACAGGACCGATATCCATTATGCGGGCGATGACAGTGGATGAATGGATCACAGTTATCTAAAGAGCGAGGATTGGGGATTAATCTTTTTTGCCTGTTCCGGGTGTGAAGACTCCAACCGCAGTGTCTCCATGGAGATCGGAGTCTCTCCATTTTTTTGGGCATCGTCATGGTAATGCATGACCGGGTGTGGGGGGAACAACCTGCCATTTCCACACCCGATAGCGAAGAGCCGGGTCGCCGGCTTGACATTACTCTGCTGGACAAAATCTCCAATGCATATCATAAAAGCCATCCAGAGGAAGCATTATTACATGTCTGCGGGGATTATTAATAGGATATTATGGGTAAAAAGGCGCTTATCACGGGAATAACCGGGCAGGACGGCTCATACCTGACAGAATTTCTTTTACACAAGGGGTATGAGGTGCATGGGATTATCCGGAGGGCATCAACCTTCAAT